>Ga0247723_1000638_pt1 | contig 23182 bp, 34 predicted proteins | sample MSEWelMarce5H_FC_FD_189079 | JGI IMG/M metagenome (GOLD analysis project Ga0247723, IMG submission 189079) | Subsurface sediment microbial communities from gas well in West Virginia, United States - MSEEL Well Study Marcellus 5H_FC | ecosystem: Environmental > Terrestrial > Deep subsurface >... | reverse complement strand
ACACCAAGTGTAACCCCAACAGAAACTAATACTCCAACACCAAGTGTAACCCCAACAGAAACTAACACTCCAACACCGAGTGTAACTACAACACAAACTAATACCCCTACACCAAGTGTAACCCCAACAGAAACTAATACTCCAACACCAAGTGTAACCCCAACAGAAACTAATACTCCAACTCCGACTAATACTCAAACACCAACAACTACTCCTACACCTACAACAACTTTAACATCGACTCCAACTAATACTGTAACACCTACGCCAAGTATTACTGCAACTCAGACACCGACTAATACACAAACGCCAACTAATACTCCTACACCAACAAGACCAGCATATCTTTATTATAGATGGCAAATAACCCAAACCAAGGTAACTCCTCCTAACGCAAACGCTCTTCAAGCGTCTGAATTTGTATTCCAAATTGGTGGCGTCGATCAAAGTATGGCAGGTGTTACTGTAACTAATCCAGGTGGTAGTAACCCTAGTGGAGAAACTCCTTCAAACTTGGTAGATAATAATTTGACTACAAAAGTGGTCGATTTGAATTTCGTTTCAAATGGTAACGTATCTAACTTCATATTCCAATTTAGTAGTGCTAGATCATTTAATGGATATAGATGGGCAACTGCTAATGACTTTGATGATAGAGACCCTAGAACTTGGACAATTGCGGGAAGTAATAACGGAACAACATGGACTACATTATCTACTGTTTCTAACTTTACGGCAACTGTTGCAAGAGATACGTGGCAAACGGCACAAACATATTAAAATTTCACATAATTTATAATTTATAACTATTTAATAACAATGGCACTTTCAAGACCTTTCGCATATAACAACACAGGTTCACCGATATCGGGAACAACACAATATGGAGATTTAGTAGTCGGCAATATTGAAGCACCTTACGGCGCCAATTATGGTGGAGTTACATGGTGGGGAGGTCCTGATGAAGATTTAAGATATGCCATTGGCAATTTCAGACCTGGTGGACAACCAGTTCCTTCAGGAGTAACCGAAACTGCTAATGTTGGATTTTGGGGAACAGAATTAGGTGATAAAACTAATGAGGGATTCTTAAATTTGGCAAACTATATTGGTGCCCTAAATAATCAACCACCATTCGCAAATGCAACTGAAGCAAGTAACTGGTTAACAAATAATGGTTATTGGAATTCATATCGAACATGGTCCGCAGGTGGAGCTTTAATAACTGGAAGAAGTCTTTTAGCAGGTGCTGGAACACAAAATGCTGGACTTGCTTTTGGTGGTAGTGTACCATCCGCTAGAGTATCATGTACCGAAGAATATAATGGTTCGTCATGGTCCGCAGGTGGTGCTTTAATAAATGCAAGAAGTGCTTTGGCAGGAGCAGGATCACAACATGCAGGACTTGCTTTTGGTGGACAAACACCCGCAGGAGTGGTCTCATGTACCGAAGAATATGATGGTTCTAGTTGGTCTGCTGGTGGGGCTTTAATTACTTCAAGAGCAGATTCGGGAAGCGCAGGAACACAAAATGCCGGTTTAACTTTTGGGGGTCAATTATTTTTTATTATGTCCTGTACCGAAGAATATAACGGAACATCATGGTCCGTAGGAGGATCTTTATCAACCGCAAGATATAGTTTAGCAGGAGCGGGAACACAAAATGCAGGACTTGCTTTTGGTGGTACTAATGGAGTCCTTACTACTATATTTACATGCACCGAAAAATATAATGGAATATCCTGGTCCGTAGGTGGAGCTTTAATAACCGCAAGAGGGGATTTAGGAGGTGCGGGAACACAAAACGCTGGACTTGCTTTTGGTGGATTTGGTAGTTATTTTACACAATTATCATGTACAGAAGAATATAATGGTTTATCATGGACCACAGTTGGATTTTTAATAACTGCAAGATCTGGTTTAGGAGGAGCAGGAACACAAGATGCGGGACTTGCGTTTGGTGGCGGGCCAGGAGTATCATGTACCGAAGAATACTCTTAACATATTTATATAAAAACAAAAAAATGGCACTTTCAAGACCTTTTGCATATAACGACACAGGTTCACCGATATCGGGAACAACACAATATGACGACTTAGTTGTTGGAAATATTGAAGCACCTTACGGTGCAAGATATGGTGGAGTTGTATGGTGGGGAGGTCCTAATGAAGATTTAAGATACATTATTGGTAATGTTAGGCCTGGTGGACAACCAGTTCCTTCAGGAGTTACTGAAACAGCTTACGTTGGATTTTGGGGAACACCTTTGGGAAATAAAACTGAAGCGGCATTCTTAAATTTAGCGAATTATGTTGGAGCCAAAAATGGTCAACCACCATTTGCAAATGCCGATGATGCTGTTATATGGTTGAATGCGAACGGATTTTATACAAGTTATAGTAGTGTTACTCCTACTCCAACACCAAGTAATACTGTTACTCCTACTCCAAGTAATACTGTTACTCCTACAGTAACTCCAACCAACACTCCAACACCAAGCGTAACACCTATTATACAAATATTGATAGACCCTATCATCACGGAAAATGATGAGTACATTTCAGTTGGGACTGATGAGTATTTGATGTTTGTTAACCCTGCTCCTCAACCTACTCCAACTCCAACGTCAACATCAGTTACGACTACTCCTACACCAACCAATACTGAAACACCTTCTAATACTCCTAGTGAAACACCAACTAATACTCCAACTGAGACACCGGCAAACACTCCAACAAATACGGAAACGCCAACTAACACTCCAACTGAGACACCGGCAAACACTCCAACAAATACGGAAACGCCAACTAACACTCCAAGTGAAACACCGACTAATACTCCTACTCCAACACCTACTAATACAGAAACGCCAAATGAAACACCGACAAGTACACCTACACCAACACTAACACAATCTCCAACACCTACTGATTTAAGTGAAATTACTACTTATACCATCTCAGGATGTAGTAGTTCAAACGTGATTGTTGCTAATTTGTTGACTCCAAATCTTGCTCCTAATGATACATTCTATTTAGATTTTACAGGTTCAACCGCATCTGAATGTTATACAATTATTAATAAAATCGACGCAATACCTGCCGATGGAAGTAACCCAACATCATCATATCCTAATTGTGCGGATTGTCTTGACGCACAAATTACAACTTACACAATTTCAGGATGTACTAACTTGAATGTCTTGGTCGCTAACTTAGTGTCAGGAAACTTAATTTCAGGTGATGTATTCAATTTAACATTCACAGGTGGAACACCAAGTGGATGTTATAGAATTGTTGAAAAGACCGAGACAACTCCAACTGACGGTTCAAATCCACTTCTTTTCTATGTTAGTTGTGCGGCGTGTGAGGCATCTTTAGTAACTCCTACACCAACAACTACAAGCACACCAACTAATACACCAACTCCAACAGGAACACCTTCAGTAGGTTCTGTGGTTAATATGACTTTATTGGAAGTAGGTGGTGATGTTGTATTGTCAGGTGCGGGAACTATGAATTTAACTTCGTTGACTAATGTACAACCATTCTTTAGAGGTTCAAGTATAGTACCGCAAGTTTCTCAATTTGGATGTGGACTTGCTGGTCCTGGTCCATTCAATAGTAGGCTTTACACAGGTTCAACATTTAACTCACCAGCCAATTTTGGTACAGGTGGACAAACACTTGGTGATTCAGGTACAGGTGACTTCTTTGGTGTTACTTTCGCAGTATCAAATAACCAACTATTTGTTCCATCAGGATATACATCTAATTCATTCATCAGTGGAACAACAACATTTAATTCAACAACATTAGCAACTTTAGGAGCAACACCAGGAACATATACTTGGAGTTGGGGATCAGGAGCAACTTTAAGTTCAATCATAATGACAGTCGGAGCAGGTTCAGTCACTCCAACACCAACTTCAACAGAAACTCTTACACCAACACCAAGTGTGACTAATACTCAAACACCAACTGAAACACAAACTCCTACTCCTACGAATACTGAAACACCAACACCAACTCCAACATCGGGAGTACCTGGCAATTTTAATATATCAGTTTCACAAGTAGGACCTGATGTTGTATGGTCAGGTTCAGGATCATTTAATCTTACAAGTTTGACAGTCAGTGGGAACATATCTCCAGCTAATGCCGGATTTAACCCAAATTTTGCACAATTTATAGTAGGTTCAACATCAAATGCCACAACTTATAGTGGTTCGTCATTTACCACATTCCCTACTAGTTTTGGTCCTGGTGGTAGCGTTCCGAAGACTCCTTCAAGTTTAGGTAGTGTTTTTGGTGTTGTCCAAACTGAAGGACTAAGTGGTCCAAGAGAAGTATTAGTTCCTCAAGGATATGTGTCAGGAACAGTTATTAGTGGATCAACAATATACGACGGAGAAACAATCGATGGTCTTGGACTTACACCTGGAACTTACACATGGGCATGGGGTTCAGGGGCCGCCTCAAGTACACTAATAATGACAATTGAGACACCTCCTGTAACACCAACTAATACTGTAACACCAACTAATACAGAAACTCCAACACCTACACCAAGTGTAACGAATACTCCAACACCAAGTGTTACACCTGAACCTGTAACAGGATATTCATTCAATCTAATTCAATTACCATACAATTACCCAACAACGGGTAATACAATTATTAATGTTACTGCCCCTGCTCAAACAGGTACCACAAATCCAAATCAATTGTCCTTAAATCAAAGAGGAATTTTCTTCAATTCAATTGACTCTGACGGTATAGATAGAACAAGTTATTTCTCACAATTTACAGGTCAAAGTATTACAATTACAATGACTCAAACAGGAAGTACCGCAATTTACTCTGGAGATACGCAAGCATTCAAATATTGGTCAGGTAATACAGGAACACCTCCAGGTGTGCCAGGAACAGGATTTGTGTTCGGTACAAATATTAGTGTACCTGGTCTTACTGCGGGAACAGGAAATGCGGTAATAATTCAATCTGCTTCAACAAATTGGGTTTCAGGTCAAACTGTTTATATTAGCGCAGTGAATAATAATCCATCTATTACGCCAACTCCAACACCAACTAATACTGCTACACCGTCTTCAACACCAACTGAAACACCCACTAACACTCCTACTCAAACTACAACTCAAACTTCAACCTTAACACCATCTCCAACTCCTACAGACCCGTTAGACGGAGGATTATATAAAGTTTCTACTTCACCTGACACGGTATGTTATGGAACTTCTCCAACAACAACAATATATGTTCAAGGGGTAATTGATATTAATGAGTTGATTTATCAAAATAACGCGGGAACTGATCCATATACTATATCTGAACTTCAAACTTTAACATCCACATTGGCAACAACATTCTACTTCCAATCTGTTAGTGGTGGGACTGTTTATACAATCACAGATAATGGATCAGGACAAGCTGAGTGTACCTCAATTGATGTGTGTCCAACTCCAACACCGACTCCGACAGTAACAAGTACGGTAACACCGACCCCAACTAATACTCTTACCCCAACTAATACTCCAAGTGTAACACCAAACTATAACTTAACATTTACCAATGGATCGACAATATGTGAAATTCAGGCATTCCAGGACGATTTGGGATTAGTTCCATTGACCGGAGCAACTCAAAGTTTCCCGATAAATCAAGGACAAACTTTGAGAGCAATACATGGTACAACTAACGCATTTCCAAGTGTTTATGTTACAGGTACTGGTTCTATCGATTGGCAATTTTTTATAAATGGCGTTTTTAATGGTTTTGGTTCGGTTGTGTTACCTGACATATTACAATTTACGTTTGAGGGGGCACCAATATTAGCATCTGAAAATGTAGTTTTACAAATTACAGATACTCCTTTTTGATGATAAAAGTTACATAGTTGAGATATTTATTGGTAAGTAAATTACCAATATACTATGAAAAAATTCTTATCTCAGTTGTTCAATGACAACAACACAATCAATGAAAAAAGCGTCGTAGGGTTTATGGCGTTTGTGATGATGACAGGATTCGCTATTGCGGATATTGTTACAGGAACTTTAGGTAAAGACCTAGTGATAAACGAATTTATCTTTAACGCCTTCCTATGGTTAGTTCTTGGTTCTTTCGGAATCGGGTCAGTCGACAAATGGATTAACAAAGGAAAGTCAGACCAAATTGAAGAGTAATCTTAAAATCCCCACTAAAAAGAGTGGGGATTTTTTTTTTATTAGATATTTTCGTACATTTGTTTCATGAAAATATCAGGAAACACCAAGTCAGAAACTGTGTCGAAAAAGTGGGAGGTCACTTTTGAAGATGAAGAAAGTGTATCAGTATTCAAATACAATACTGACGTGTCAAAGAACGGTCCAGTATCGGTTGAATTCAGATACAAAACTGGATATAAACACCCCTCAGAACAAAAGAAGAAAACTATAGGGGAATTGGCTAAAGAAGCAAGAAAACAAACTAGAGTTAAAAAATAAAAAGATGGATTTCTCCATCTTTTTTTATGCTGTGAATTTTACTTAATTTTTAATTCTTTTCCATTTCGCTTCTCTCGCTTCTGGACTCAACATAAAAACCTCCTCTATTTTATGGGGTATTTCATGTCTATCACAGTTTTGAGTTAGTTTACAATTCTTCAAATAATTGTTAATGTAACCCATCATATTATGACTACCAATTGGATTTGCCGAATGAACGTAAATTGATGGCAATGGAATACCACTATCCATACTAAGATTAACTAAAAATTTACAACAATCATAACCAGTTTTTTCTTCTATGTTATCGTATTCAAGTTTATAGTTATCTTTTACGTTATTATAATATTCAATCATTGCACTTTCACCTAAGTCATGGTCCAAAGATATTACTTCAATATTCTGTAATCCAAATTTTTGAATGATATCGACAAATTCATCATAATTTCTTGCTACGACCCATTTATCGTCTATTGGAGTCCTAACGTCATCCAAATAGACCTTACACATTTTTTCCATCTCAGATATAATTAATTTCTTTTGTTTCAGTATCATACTCCACAACTATAGGTTTGTGAGCGTATTCGTATCTGTCATTAAGAACTGATGCGTTTAGAAATTCAATTCCACCCATTGTCTTTTGACCGTAACCATCATGGATGTGACCACAAACATGAATTTTTGGTTTAACCTCCACGATTTTGCGATATAATTCTTCACAGCCAACATGACCTCCAATTGGAGCGTAATCCAAAATACCGTATGCTGGTCCGTGAGTAATTAGGATGTCGACATCATCAGGGATTTTTTCCCATTTTGCCGCCAACTCTTCTCCTCTTGGAAGATTAAACGCCCAATCATGAAATTCAGGTTGCCATGGACTACCATAAAATTTGATTCCATCAATGGTAATATCATTATCAAAAAGATAGGTTATCCCCAAATTTTTGTATTCTTGAGCGATGTCAGTTTGTTCTTCAAATCCAAAATCGTGATTTCCGGCAATGAAAATTTTATGTTCGAATTCGGTGTTTGAAAACCATTCCAAAAACTGAGTGATTTCATGTTTATGACCCATACTTGTACAATCACCTGCGTGTACGAGAATATCTCCACTACCCAATATGTTTCCCATTCCCTTACTTGTAAGGTGTTTGTGTTTGTTGTGAGTGTCAGAGATGAATGTTATTTTCTTTTTCATAATGATATTGCCAATTCCCATTTTAACCAACCAATAATTAGTTCCAAATCACCGTTAAGTTTTCTTGTATGGGTTATTTTTACAAATGGAAAAATATAGATTTGTCCGTATACTTCAAATATTTTCATATCAATCCCACCAATAACGAATGTTGTGACCTATAAATTTCCATAGTAATTGTTCGGCTTTCTTTTGTTTTTGTCTTGATTTAAGCATAAGTTCACGTTTCAACAAATCAATCTCATCAACATTATCCCAATATTCATATTTGGATTTTATAAAAGATGTCCCATCACCCCTACCAGTATCCACAAACTCCCAATTAAATACATCATTACCATATTTTTCTCTAATGGTATCCATCCATTCAAGCTCATAATCTCCATTATAAACTTTATCCATCAAACTAATTGCAGTTCGGATTCGTGAAGCGTTTTGTTTTGATCTGTCGGAGTTCAGTTTATCTGATTCAAATAATTCTGCTTGTCTTTCCAATTGTTTTTTGAAAAGTTCAATAGAATACATATAATCAAAATCAAATCCATTCCAAATAATCGGCAAGAAGTCGATTACTCGTTTGATTTGTTGATATTTTCTTCGGATACGGTAGGTGAAAGATTGCCAGTTCATAATAATTTTGAGGTTTAGACAAATATACGAAAAAAAGTAAGACCCACCAAATAAATTTGTGGGTCTTGTAAAAGGGATATATGAGAACACTCACTTTGTGAGCGATTGTATAAATAAATATTATGATTTGTAAAAAAGTCCATACTGTGATATCAACAGAACAATTTTTTTACATTTTGTGAATCATATCTCGAATTTTTATTTCTAAATAGACTCCAAAATTGGTATCTCAAATATTTGATAACTTCTCGATCCGATTCACTGAGTTTATCATTGACGTGTTTGGTTTCCCAAAGGTTAAAACACTTCATTGTGGCATTCAAATGCTCTTTGCTTTGAGAAGATTTAAGTACTTTGAGTACCCACTTGAAATCTGAGATTGCGGAGGAAATGTTCATTGTCGTCATGTTTAGTTTTGTTTAACGAATATACAATAAAAATTTACTCCGACAAAATTATCGGAGTAAATAATTATTTTTTTTTGTTTATCGTAATACGACTTATTTCAAAAGTGCGAAATATTCTTTGAAATGTTTGATTCTATCAGGTAATCCGATTGTACCACCATTAACTCTTTTGGTTACTGCCGTTACTGTCGCATCATCCGCTCCTCTATCACAAATTTCCCATAATTTGTTTGAATCAAAGAAGAATGCCGCTGATGCCAACGGATATTTTGTTGCAACTAAATCAGGGTTAGCAACTGTGTCTTCACCGATAAATTTACCAAATTTTGTATAGTTGTCTTTACCAGTCAATTGGATATATCCACGACCTCTAAACTTGAAACCTTCTTTTGTTGTTTCATCTCCATTACCCATTCTACTTCCATAAACTTTTGATGCAATTTTTTCAGGGTTTCTTGCATAACCTTCTGCCAAGTTTCCTGGAAAATATTTTGGAAATATTTTTTTCAAACCATCCGCAGAGTAGTTTAGATTTTCTTGAATTGCTTTGAACCCTCCTGACTCGTGCCCACACTGAGCTAAAAAGTGAGCCAATCTAAGTGGATTTGTGATATTGAATTTTTTCGCAGTTTCAGGAATCTGAGCAATTACTGCGTCAGGGATATGACCTTTCAAATTTTCTAATTTCAAAGGACCTGAAGATACAATAGGTTTTGAAGGTTCAGTGATAAGTTGTTTCTCACCAAACATTTTTGACCATGTTCCTTCACCAACAATACCGTCAGCGGTTAATCCATTAGATGCTTGCCATTTTTTAACCGCAGCTTCTGTACCAGAACCGAATACACCATCGGCTCCTAATCCTAATTTTGCTTGGAGTTTTTTTACGTCTTCTCCTTTAGACCCAACTTTTAGTATCATAGTAATTTATTTTATATCAATAAATATTATCTAAAACCAATAAGATAATTCACCTTAACATAAACTAAAAATTCAGTACAAAATTAAATTTCGCGATATTTATGAATACCAAGATACTATCGAATGAAAATGTTAACCCTGTTTATGGCTGGCGTTATGCTATACATAATGCCTCACATTACCACAAATCTTACTGATGAAATATGGGTTGAATCCGTTGTAAACAAGATTCAAGTGGGAAATCTTGCAGGAAATCGAAACTTAGAATTCGGTGTGAGAAACATCACAGAGGAATTTTTACAAGAAAAAAATTTCGATCTAAACCCTGACTCCAAACAAAAATTATCTATTGAAATTGTCTACTTGGATGTATTAAAAACCAAGACGAATGTCTCTGTATTTCACAAAGACAGCGAATCTGTTGTAATACGTCTTAGAGGAGTTTTGAAAGTTGATGGAAAAAAAATCAAAGAAGTCATTGTCGAAGAAGAATCATCTGAAATTTCTATGTCAACATTGATTGTGGACAACGGAGGGAATTTCAATCAACAATCTTTGAGTAATGCCTTGAAAAAGGCGAGCGATGTCTTGGTGTCTAAACTATTCGAAACAAATTAAATGAAAAAAATACTAATAATAACACTTTTATTATTGTCCTTTAACTCTTTCGGGCAGATAAGATTCAAATTTCCTGATACGAGAGTTTTAACCGATATAGGCGGGGGAGTTATTGATAGAGGAGACCAATTTGACGTTATGGTTCACGCAAATGGTAATGGAGACGCGGTAACCAGACAATTACTATTTGACTTTCAATACGACCAAACAAACTTTGAAATAGTTTCAATCAATCATACTGGCACAGGTGGAAACGGAGGAGTGTTCCCTACAGGTTCAAATATACAATTATCTTGGCAAAACTATCCTGGATATGGTTATGCTGGAAACACAACTAATACTAACGGAACTACAAGATATACGGCAGGTTTATCGTATTCATATAATGTGGCTAGTTCTAACGCAATTATACGAGCATCTTTAACATGGGCAACGAATTCCCCAATGCCCTTTAACGCTTTTTCTCAAATAATAATTGTAAGGTTTAGATTAAAGGCGGCGTCTACATCAAATGCTTTCAATCCTGTTAGATTAAACTTTGTCGCAGGATGGAATGGACAAGGGTCTCAGGTTCCAACGATAATGGATTCACCATTATCAACTGAAGTAATCATGAATCAAAATACGGGAAAATTAATTACCGCTAAAGTCGATGTGAATACTAATTTACTCAATCTGTCAAAATTAAAAATTTCCTTTAAGGATACAGTAACAAATACCGGACAAATGTTTGATGTGTTATCGAACGGTAATGTCGATATTAATCAAGCGTTATTATCTGAGAATAAAGTTTATGAAGTTTCTGTGATGCACGAAATGGATAAATTAAATGCGATTTACAATAATGCCATCACAATATCGGACTTCACATCTGCTCAAGGAGAGTTTACAACTATGGGATTGGATGGTAGTAAAGGACAAACAATCAATACAGGACAATCTCTGTACGCAGCGGACATCAACAGAAACAAAACAATTGATGGAGGAGATTTACCAAAATTATTATCACAAGTTGTGGGTATTGACCAATTGGTGACTCTTCCAAATGGATATACTACAGGAAGTGGTGGATATATGAATGTTCCAACATGGATCTCAACTGACGCTACAACAATCGCAGGACAAGTAGAATGGGGGATTATTACACCAAATCATTATTCTCAAAATGTGTCCAGAATACTAGTTGATATGAGAGAATTCGACGCGACTAATACACCTGAAAAAATAAAGTCACTCCAATTATTTGATTTGTATGTTGGACCTGTAGAATTTGTTTCGAAGGACGCAACTTGGGCGACATTTAGAATACCATCTGGTATATCTTCAATAGGTACATCAACTTACACTCCATACATAAGAAATATCAATGGAGGTCCGGACTTTGGGTTAAGGGCGGAATTCACATTTAATGACTCACCATCAAATTCTTGGGGAGCAATCACCACAACGAATTGGAAAGATTTTGATTATCCAAAAGTTTATGTGAAAACAGGAACAATAGGAACTAACACGGTTGTAGACTTGAAATATCTTTTGTGGGGAGATGTGAATCGTTCACATTCATCACAAGTTGTTGTTAGTAATAATGGAGTCGCATCTGTAGTTAGTAGAGCCCCAAATAGTTTGAAGTCGAACACAACATTCAAAACTATGGCGACAGAATCATTCATTAATACTCCAAATAATGTTCCATCAATAGATGTTAATCTATCTAATTTGACTGTAACATCGAATAATATAGAAATTCCTATAAGTGTAACGACAAATGGAAATCCAGTTACAGGACTACAATTTGAATTTGATTACGACCCAACGAAGATAAAGTTTGAGGAGTTTTCTCCAAATGTTCCAAATACATGGTACTTGTTTGTTAATTCTGTTGATGGTAAAGTCAAATTTGGTGGAATAGACCCAAATGAAAAAACTCCAGTAACTGGAACTGCAATTCCGTTCAAATTGAAATTTTCAACAATTGGTAATGGAGTTGATATTTTAACTTCCATCAAAGTATCTTCCACTATGGATGCTAACACAATCAAGGGTTCTCAATTAGGAATAAAATTGAATACAACTCAAATAAAATTAACGGGATATAATAATTTCTAAAATGAAAAAAATATTATCAATACTAACTTTCTCAGTTCTCTTCTTACAAGGGTGTTTTAACCCTTACTATGATGAGATACCGGAAATTAATTTAGGGACTAAATCAACTTCAACAAACATAAAATCTGTTTTTCAGAATGAAAACGTAGTGATTATAGAGTTCGAAACAACTGTCGGAGCAAAATATTCAGTACAAATAATACCTTTTGGTCAAGAAACACCAATTAAAAAAGAAGGCTTCACGGCAGTTGACACAACAACAAAAAGGGTATATAATTTAACAGAAGAACCAAAAGGGTATTATGACTTGATTTTTTTGGACATTTCGGGGAAAGATATAAAATACCCAATAATTATTAAATAAAATAAATAAACTAAATAATAATACCATGAGCGAAGAAACAGAAGACCATAACGACGGAACTTGGTCAGGATTAAAAAAGACAATTATCGGATTGTTAACTACGGCAGTGTTGGGTGCCGGAGGAGTTATTACAAATAAATTTATTGGCAGTGATGAAGAAGTTGCAGCACCTGTTCAACAACAAACTCCAATTATCATCAACAATAACAATCAACAACAACAATCTGGTGGTGACAAAACTGTAATCATCAGAGAAAAATCAAGTCAACCAGTGTCACAACCCGCAGCGACGGATAAACCTAATAAAAAAGAAGGGGACGAGTTCAAAGAAACCGCTCCAAAATGGTAAATATGGAACAATTTTTAAGTTTTATGGTATTCCTCACATTGTTGATGGTATCCATGTTTGTATTTTATTCACCATCATTGTATTTGTTAATCTTCTTCGGAGGCGCAACTTACTTGATGTTGAGAGGTAAGAAAAAGGGTTGGGCTTGGCCAAAGAGACCTTAATAAACACGTAATACAATTGAGGTTTAATATGAAAAAATTTATTTTATCGTCGATATTTGCACTAATAGTACAAATATCGGCGTTTTCTCAAACTGTAGGAAGTACAAAAACTGAGCAATACAAGGCATCGTTCGAAACCGCAATTGACATAAGTCAATTTATGGATTATGAAGGAAAACAAATTCCAATTCAAATCTTGAAGGCAGGTATGTCTGATGAAATGTATGAGATGTATCCTGAACTCAAGGAAAAACGAGTTGGATTAGGTGTTGCGAACATTTCTATGGAATATCTTGAGAATCTTAATAGATTCAAATTTACTGAAGATAAGACGGAAATTAAAAACCGAATGGTTAAGCAATTCCAAGCATCTCAGGCAGGAATTTCTGAAAATCAATTAGATGGTTTTGGTAAAATCAATTTGGCAGAATATTTTGTAACCATTGAATGTTATGATTACTCCGTTTCAGAAGATGAAACTGTAAATCTTAAAGATGGTGTGAAAAATATGATGGTAACCCGTATAGGTCTTCAGGTTAGATTTACAAATGCGGAAACTGGTGTTGTATTTGGAGCATCAGGACTTGGAGAAGCTGTAACCACAAGAGAATTAACCCTTCTTTCTGACGCAACAGTCGATCCAGTTAAGTTTAATCAATCTACAATATCTATCGCGACAAAAAAAGCACTTGACATTGCTTGTGCCAGAATCTTAGATAGAATGATTAAAAAAGGAATATTCACAGAATAAAATATTTGGAAACCGATGAAAATTGAAAAGTTTGAAAATATTTTTAATGTTATTATTCATGGTATTAATTTACCACGAATCACAGGGGCAAGTTGTTACACAAACATACATTGACCCCTGTGATTCAAAAACTTATGTGGTATCTATACCCATACAATCTAATACTGGTGTTTTAGTTATAGTCAGAAACAAATCCAAAGTATTCACTTATCAACAATTCACCTCAGGGGAAGTAACCATTTGGATTAATGGAATTTTTTCAACTCCGTGTCCCGCAAATGCGGTAGTAACCCAAACTGTCACACAAACTGTATCACAAGCCGCCGCCAACGCAGCGTCGTCAGCTGCCTCATCTGCTGCCTCATCTGCAGCATCATCCGCGGCATCTTCATCAGCCTCCTCAACTGCGGCATCTTCATCAAGTTCTTCTAGTACATCATCTCAATCTTCTTCAGGAGAATCCTCATCATCTTCAAGTAGTAGTGAATCAGGATCAAGTGAGTCGAGTTCTGAGGGTAGTTCTGAAGAAGGTGGTTCAGAAGGTGGAGATTCGGGAGAAAGTGAAGATGATAATTCAGATGGCAAAGGGAAAGGTGATAAAAAGAAAGTTGGGCCAGTAAACCCAATGTTGGTTGCCTCAGACTTGACAACCGTACAAGGTCCCGATTTGAAATACAGTGCTATTGCTTCCTTTGGTGTTAGTCAATCATCATTAGCAGGGAATGAAACTTGGGGGGTAAACGCCATGATTTGGAGTACATTAGACCAATTTGCTTTGGGTGGAGGATATACCAAAATGAATTTTCAACAAGGTAAATTAAGTCAAATCCACTCTTATTCATTCACCGCGGCTTACTTAGATGGAACTTATATGGGATTACTTGGATACACAAATATTAAACCAAGTGAAAAATATGGGACATACGGATATAACGTTGGTTTAATAACTTTATTGTTAAAAGATACTGAAGTTAATACTGAAACAAGAACAATTAAAAGAGTATTCAACGTATCTCTTGCGACCTCAGCGGTTGTATTTTGGACAAAACCTTATGTTGTAAATACCAAACTCACATTATCTCCTCAAGTATTTTTAATGAACTCACCAATTTCATATAACCCCAAAACAGGTGAGTCAACAGTAAATAGACAATTTTCCTTCTTAGTCGGATCATCATTTGACTATAAAATAAGTAAACGATTCGGATTAAGCCTAAACTACAGAGCATTGGGAGCATCAGGTTCTCCAATACTTAGTAATTTCTTGATTGGATCAAGATTAATGTTATAACGATATGAAAAAAATATTTGACATCAGACACATAGTAATACTCCTAATGGTGGGTATAATAATATTCTTACAATTTTTCGTTCCTCCACAAATCGAAATAGAAGAAAAATTGGTCTATGATACAATACCTCAGGAGGTTATTTATGAAGTGGAGGTCGAAGTACCATACGAGGTTGAAGTAGAAAAAATTGTTGAAGTGCCCGCACCAACTCCACTAGTCGACACCTCATTTATTCTCAAAAATTTTTACTTGAAAAATTTCGTACAGGATACAATAATGTTGAGTAATAATCAGGGGGTCATATACTTGTTTGACACCATTTCACAAAATAACGTTGTTTCAAGAAAGTTTACAGCAAATGTAAAACCCAAGATTGTTAGGGAACCAGCACCTGAACCACCAAAAGTTAGAAACCAAGTTTATGTGGGATTGAACGGAGCCTTGAGCCATCAAGATTGGGTCAACTCACTTGGAACTAGTATATTATTGAAAACAAAAGATGATAAAATATTCCAACTTGGTGGAGGAGTGGCAAATAGAACATTTGATGGTGTTACAGGTAAATTTACCCCATATGTAACAGGAGGAGTGTATTGGAAGTTAAAATTTAATAGAGAGTAAGAGTATTTATAAGAAATATCAAACCAATGGATTTAAGAGAACTTATCAAAGAAACATTAGAAGAACATTTGAACAAATCTTTAATTATTAAAGAATCTGTTGAAGTGTCAGAAGCATTGAAATATCATGTAGATAATGAATTGACTTTGACTAATAACATTTTCCGAGCATATTCTGAAAGCTATTTTGATTTGGTAAATGAAGTTAGAAAATTGTGGGAGGAAGGTAAGATTGACCTTAACGAAGAAGATACTTTGATGGTTGAATCAGATTTGGGTAAAAAAGTATCAATCAAAGGTAAATTGATTTATCTTGATGCTCCATTCATCTACGAGGATGAAGAGGAAGAGGATGTTTTGGAAGAGGCAAAACATAGAGGTAAGAATGTTAAGTTGAATAAACCATTCAGAACTTCAGGCGGGCCGAAAAAATTTGCGGTTTATGTAAAATCAAAAAGTGGAGGTATTAAAAAAGTATCTTTTGGTGATCCTAACTTGAGAGTTAAAAATGCTAACAAAGGTGCTGCCAAGTCATTCAGAGCAAGACACAAATGCGACCAAAAGAAAGATAGAACCACCGCAGGGTATTGGAGCTGTAATGTTGGTAGATACGCCAAACAATTAGGTTTATCGTCATCAAATTCTTGGTAATGGATTTTCCGTTTGAGCAAATTGAAAAAAACGGTAAACTGATTAGGACATTTACTACCGATGTTGAAGTTGAAGAACTTAAATGGCATCAAGACCTTAAGGATAGAAACGTCACAGTTATCGAAGACGGAGGATGGTCGTTTCAAATGGAAAACGAATTGCCGGTCAAATTGTCAAAGGCCGGTCAAATTCACATACCCAAATTTGTTTGGCACAGAGTCATAAAAGGACCGGACCAATTAGTGGTCGAAATTGAAGAATTAGAATAGAATGGAACCATCAGATAAGTTGTGGAATAGAATAAACGGATTTTTGGATAATCATATATTCCAAATTGGTTCGGATTATAATTTTGACACAGATTTCAAAATAAAACTAACAGGAGCCAAAAACTATATTGTGATTGGACAAGAAACAAAATTTATTGAATATACTTTGTACATCTTACCATCCAACAAACAGTCCGATTTATACTTTAGTATGTTCAAGAAACACACAGGAGAAGAAATAGATATTTCAACCACATCTACTATTTACGAAGTAATTAGGTATAAACTTGATAAATTATTGACAAATTTTTTGGAATTGTTCGGAGTAGACGAATACGTGATCTGTACAAAAGTGATTAACTTAGTCGAACTTCAAGATTAACTTATCTTAATTTCTCTAAAACTTTCTTAACTGTTTCAGTTAACGCCTGAGAACTCATCAATACAACACCTGACGCAATCAATCTTTCCGCAATCAAAATTGCCGCCTCATCGATATCTTGTGTTTCCATAATAACAGATTGAATATCTGTAATAATAGGAATCATGAAACTGTATGCTATGGTGTCTATAAATGATGAGGAACCAGTACCCACAGAGGACATAAAATTTAAGAACGCTTCTTTCAACTGACTTCCTTTTCTCAGTCCAACTTTGAAAATTTCTTCCAATCCTTCTTCTTTAATTACGGAAAATAATTTCATGGCAGGTCTTTTGGATTCAAAAAATAATGCGAATGCTAAACCCGCCAAAACCAACATTCTTTGCTCTTCAGTTAAATCGAAATTTTGTTTCCTTAAAAATTGGTCTAATGGAAGTACCATTCCACCTACAGCAGTACCCCAAGTTAGAAGCATTCTTAAATTAATACCATACGATTTGAATGCCCGATTTACAATTTGTTTTGTAAATGCATTCAATTGCTTCATGTAACCTCCAAGCATCGACTTTTCTTCTTCAGTAAGAAGTGCTCTTAGTTGAGATTCTGTAATTAAAAATTCCATATAACAATAAATATATTACTTATATTTATTGTTATGAAAGGAACGTTGAATCCACCGTTAAAAGTCGGAGATAAAATTATATGTTATCACATGGAAGGAGAACTTGGAGTTCCTCCAGGAACATCAGGTAGAGTTACTAATATTTCAAAAGACCCATTTGAGTTTGATTCGGATGAACAAATTATTGGTGTCGATTGGGAGAATGGAAGTAAACTAAGTATGATTAGTTCTACAGATGCTTGGAAAAAAATTAGTGAATAACGAGGGGAAGATTTAATCTTCCCTCCCGTAGTCATCTTCTATTCTGACGATATCATCTTCTCCAAAATAATCACCAACCTGAACCTCGATAAAAATTAGAGGTTCTTCTTGTTCATTCATTATCCTATGCTTTGACCCCAAAGGAATATGAATTGATTCTCCTTGATTTCTGAAAACTTTTTCATCATCCAAGATTATTGTTGCCGATCCTTGAACAATTGTCCAATACTCTTTTCGTTGATTGTGATATTGATAAGACAATCTTTGTCCTGAATTAACAGTAATTTGTTTAACTTTTGTATACGATTCATCTAATAGGATTTCGTAAAATCCCCAAGGTCTTAATTCTTTCATGAAAATGTGTGAAATGATTCTATTTTTAGAAATGTTTTACCATTTGAGTTATCAAGTATTTTTTCTATATCTAAAATTGCTGTTTCCTTATCGCTGTATTTTTTACAAAATAATATTCCTTTGAAATATCCTAATCCGTCATAATATCCTTTATCGTATGGATTATAAATGACAAATACTTCTCTAACTTTTTTCATTTTTTAACCAATAATCTCCGTTTATATAATCGTTTATAGTTTTTTGTGGAAGTTTGGCTTTGAATATTGCGTTCATTTTTCCTTTCGAATTATAATGGAATACCCAAGGCCAACCACATTTGCAATTTGCTTTCGAATCTTCCATATTATAATTTTATGTTTGTAATTGGAAGTATTCGTCAATACTTTTATTTGTTTGGTAATTTAATTTTTCTATCTCATTTGATAAACTTTTCAAGAATTCTTCAGACCAAAAACCCCAAGTCCTATCTTTTGACGGTTCATAATAAAAAAATCCATCAAAGTTAACAAATAACCCTACAACAATACCTGTTGATTGCAAACTTATTTCATAAGTTCTATTTTTTATTTTTTCTGTAACCTTTAACATATTATATAAAGTTTATAACAATTTTAGTTCCGTAATCATCTATTTTATATCCACTCCATCTATTATCAAGAGCAAAGTATTTTTTGAAGTTGAATATTATTATTTCTTTACCCTTATGATAAGATACTAAAGAATTTAGTGCGTAATCTAATGAATATCCACCTTCCAATTTATGTTCGAGGATAAGTTCTGCAATATCTGGTTCGACATCAGTACTAAGTAAAATAACAACTTGCATAACTCAATTTGACAATGGTGCTTTGATGGTTGGATGTGACTGATAATTCAATAATTCAAAACATTCTGGTCTATAAGACATGATTTTTTCAATGAATGTTTTTTCTCCCAAATGTTCTTTTACTTTTTCATGTTGGTACCAATTTCTTTCCGTGATTTGAACTTGTGGCAAATCGTAAGGTCTCCTATACAATTGTTCTTTCGCCTGTTCAATGTGGTTCGAATACAAATGAACATCACCTAAGTTTCCAATCAGTTCATCAGGAACCATATTGACTTCTTTAGCAATGATTTCAAGTAATAGTGCATAAGATGCAATATTGAATGGTAATCCTAAGAATGTATCAACCGAACGTTGATTCCACATTAGTGAGATTGCTCTCTTCGGAACATAATCCAATGGATCAAGATTTTTTGTATATCCCATCTTTTCATATACCCTAACTTGTTCTTCGATACTCAACTCTCTAGTATAAACTTGGAATCCATAATGACAAGGTGGTAAAACCATTTGGTCTAAGTCACCTACATTCCAAGCTGATACCATCAATCGTCTACTATCAGGATTTGTTTTGAGTTCGTTGATTAGATTATCGATTTGGTCTATTCCTATAAAGTATTCGTTTGTTATAGAATCGTGTTTTCTTTCACCCCACTTTCTCCATTGTTTACCATAGATAGGTCCTAAATCTCCCCATTTTTCGGCAAACTCATTATTGGTTTTGATTTCTTTAATAAAATCTTCCTTGCTTTTTGGCCACCTAACTTCATCACTATTAACATAGTTTTTATATGTGTCACCATCCCAAATGTGGCAATCGTAATCCAATAAGAATTTGATATTAGTATCTCCACGTAGAAACCACAGGAGTTCCGTGACCATAGTTTTCCATGCCATCTTCTTTGTGGTTAGTAACGGGAACCCTTCACTCATCTTATGACAAATTTGTCTACCGAAAACCGAAAGGGTTCCAGTTCCTGTTCTATCTTTTTTTTCTACTCCATTCTCTAAAATGTCTCCGAGTAGTTGTTGATACTGTCTTTCTATGTTCATTATTTATCAAAATCACTAAATTTTAATCCCCACATTAAAGAAACCATTCCCATTTCTCTTTCACATAAGGTTTTATTCCAACGAAATACTCGTTTCATATAATCCATACCCCACTTTTTCCATTCTTCATTTTGTTCCATGGTCATTGTCCATTGGGCATACCAATCGTCTTTTCTATCCTTAACATCATCGTAGGTTACTTGGTATCCTGCGATCTCAAACATTTTGTTGATTACATCTACAACAAATTGTTCTTGTTTCTGTTTTGTAGTCAATCGTTTTGTCATAATTTTATAGTTTACCAAATTGTTGGTGATTTTGTTGAATATAATTGGAAATGGAAAATCCTAACCAAATTTCTTTTAGAATGAAACTAATCTTTTGAATCATCTTTTTCATCTTCGTCTTCATCGAATAAATCGTACCCTTTATAATCAGGATGATTTTTATGCATGTAATCTATGCCTCTTACCCACAGAATAGAAATAATTGGGATTACTGAAAGTATCACCAAAATTGACAATAATATTTCAACTGATATAGTCATAAACATCTTCGTTCGTTTTACCCTTCAAATCATTATACTGTTTTACAAGTCGGTTGACATCACCCCAAATAATGTTAGCGTTTGGGTCGATTTGTACGATTTGTTCTGCCAACTCCTTCTGTCTTCCACGAGAATAAAAATCATTCTCTATAGCATCCGCAAGGTTCTGAAGATGTTCAGGCGCACTTATTGATATTCTCAAATCATAATCTGCCCACTTTGTTTTATAATCATACATCATGATTCCTTTGGTCAGTTTCGTCACCATGTTGTGTAAAGTTAGGTTACGAACTCTCACGATTGAATTATCTGACCCAAACAAGTGCAAGAAACGAAGAAACCATCTTGGACATCCTTTAGGCTTTGCTTCATAATCCATTGCTAGTACCAAAGGATACATTGCTTTGAATATAGGTCCGTCTTCTCTATAGGGTACAGAACCCAAATACTTATACTTCTCGTAAAAATTTTCTGGAAAAAATACCGCACGAACATCGTCCCAAGTGATATCCCTGGTATAAACCATTCCTTTTTTTCTACCTCTCCAAAATAGAAGACTTTGTAGAAAATCCAAAGCTTTCTCATCAAAAGGTCTTTTGTCCTTGAATGTATCGAATTTAATAGTTGTCTTCATCTTGTTTAGATAGTTTATTTTGTAATTTACTTATTTTTTTCCCAAAGAGTTTGAATATTTTATATCTGATATTTTCTACATGTCTCATCGCAAACCACTTTCCAACAACACTTCCACCAACGTAAAATGGAATTACCCACCAATCACCTTCAAACAGAAGATCCAATGACCAATAAACTGACGCTAAGGAGATTAGATTGATGTAAATGGAATTGTACAACAATAAGCTCAACTTGTTCTCGTAAGTGTATTTTATCTCCAACACCTTAAAGATATTGAACATAATTTGAAACACCAAAACTAAAAGATAATATTTCATAATTTATTTTGGTTCTCCCATTCTTCGATAATGTAGTTTATGTTGTCTGAGAGGTGATCTTGCTTTGATAACCATTCAATGAATTCTTTAGTTCCCAAATCATAAGATTGTTCCATACATTTTTCAACCGAATTTCTATCAAAAAATCCAGTATGCACAATGTGATTATTCAATATTTTTTCTAAACTAGGTTTCATGATTCTATTTCTTTTTGCCAAAATGGTCTACTATACTCTGGTCTTATTAATTTCCATATAAATGGAGAAACGTCTTTCCCGTTCAACATACTGAATAATATTGATGGGTGGTCATATCCTTTCGCATTCTCAGCAAAATCCTTTTGTTCTAAATTCTTTGATTTCAGTTCATTGAATATCTCAGTGTAATCTTTGAGTATATTTTCATATCTGATAACCAAATCTTTAACCGTAGTTTTCACCCAAGTATCAAATTCATCAGGAACTCTATCCAACAACACATTCAAATCTTTATTGTCTTTCAAATATTCCCAAATGTCCACATTTGAAAACTCAGTCAATAATCTGTGAAGATAAACGTAATCTTCACCCTTTATTTTCATTCTAAGACCACTTCTGAATTTAACAACATAACCCTCCCTTTCTTTGGAGATAGAAGATTTAAGACCCTTGTAATCTTGAATTCCGTCGTATTTTTTGATTACAGGTAATCCCGTTTCTTTGTTTATCAACAATAACGAATCATGTTCAAGTTCTTTACCATTGGCATTACTTATCATTGATAATACAACTAAAGATTCGTCATCACCGTAATCACATACAATTCTATTTTGAGGGTAGATGATTTCGACTAAAGTAGTATATCCTTTCGGGATAGGTTCCACATTATACTTCTCATCTAATATTTGTCTTGCTCTTATTGATTGTGAAGAAGTAAATGACCCTTTACTAGCGATAATCCATTTACCTTGATACCAAAACAAAATACCTAAAGATCCATCAAGTTTTTCATATACCTCGAAATCTTCGTTGGGAATTTCTTGAGGGGAATGTTCTTCCAAATTGAAAAACTTATCAAATGATTTTGCTATCACATTACCTTGATTGTCCAAAATTAATCCCCTACAACTTTTTGTGATATTATCCCACAATTTTTCGTATTGGGTTTTCCTGGTGTAATTGTATATAGACAAAGGAAGGGTTGGATGGTCATTTTTAACCACCAAACCCTTTTCAATGTAATCATTCAATAAGTTTAAGTCGAAGTTCATTTCTTTTCAGTATTCACAAATTTACCAAAAAGAATGAAATAAAACGCTATGGAAATAAAAATTCCTCCAATAAGAGTAGATAATAT
>Ga0247723_1000637_pt1 | contig 23191 bp, 54 predicted proteins | sample MSEWelMarce5H_FC_FD_189079 | JGI IMG/M metagenome (GOLD analysis project Ga0247723, IMG submission 189079) | Subsurface sediment microbial communities from gas well in West Virginia, United States - MSEEL Well Study Marcellus 5H_FC | ecosystem: Environmental > Terrestrial > Deep subsurface >... | reverse complement strand
TATTGTTTGTTGTTCCATAGTTTATTTGTTTTTATTTAGTTGAAGTCTGTATCCATCATCAGTCCACATTGTATCATTAATTCTAACCCTAATGAAATCCTCCTTAGTAAATTGCTTCCATATTTTACCAGACCTATCTATAACATATCTATCTGTACTATGCCAATTACCTGTACCAAATACCCAATCTCTAGTTGTTGTATTTTCTACATACTTATTTTTAACTATAATATACTTCCATACTGTCTTCTGTTGATAAGTAAACGAGCATATGAATGCTATTGTAACTAACGCAATAATTTTTTTCATTGTTTATTTATTATTTAAAAGTTCTGATACTGATGTTCTGTTCTTTTCTGCTTGTTTTCCTCTCTTCTCGTTTATCCAATCAAGGAAACGGTCTGCGTGGGTTACTATATAACTGAGAGGTTGGCCATCGTTGTTCTTTTGTGCTAGATAGAGTGCTAATTGAATATCGTCTAGCTTTTCTGGTTGTATTCCTACTGCCATATTATTTATTTTTGTTTTATTTGTTATAGGTTTCGTTGTAGTATTGTTCTGCATTTGTAAATAACCCACTTAAGTTACTTTCATTTTCATCACTAACGCCATTTTCATAAGCATCTTTTATCTGCTCTTTCTCCATTGCTTTTGCTTTATCATATGCTTCTAAATATTCTTCATGTGTTCCTTTGGGGTTGTCTATAAACCATAAAAAGAACCAATCAATTGCACTTTCTTGTTCCATAGTTTAATATTTTATTCTTAATGTTTCATCGTTTTGTGGATTCCAAATAACAAAATTAGTGGCACTTACCACTACCTTAAATGATAAGAATCCTTTTTTTCTTTGTTGCTTTACCCATTTTATTAATCTATACCAACGTAACATATTGAATTATTTTTAGTAGTCAGGACAGGATTCGAACCTGTAAGGGTTGCCATTATAGTGGACCACACAACTGAGGTGCTTTTTTACCCATAGTGCTATAACCATCTATTGCGTCTACCAATTCCGCCACCTGACTGCGTTTTTTTATTTTTTAAAAATTCTATTTACCATTCGTAATATATCATTAATATCATATTCTTCACTATCAATAATATATTGATGTAATTTAAGAGCTTCTTCTGTTCCTATGACCTTGAGCCCACCCAATATATCGTATACTCCATACTTAGAAGGATTAGCATTCCATTGTTTAATTAATTCAACCGGTTGGATATTTTCTTCAATACCAGCTAATTGACGCATTCTTTTAATTTCATTAATAGTCTTTTTCATTTTATTATTATTTTATTTATTCATATGCCTTAACAGATGGTAATCCACTATATTCACAATTCAACTCTACATTCTTAATCAATTCCGTCACGTGTTGTGTTATAGTCATTCCAATTCCGTTTTTCATCTTAAACGTTACTAAATTATCCTTAACGTTAATAACCTTATATGGCCCACCCACCTGTGTTTTTATTTTATCTCCAGCTACTACATCCATATTATTTAATTATTAATTAACATTTCTGCTATCTTATCACGACTCGCTTCAATCTGTTTTTCTAGATTATCTACTCTAGCATGTAAATAACCCATTACATATCCCCTAATCCAAAAGTATTTATCATTCTCATCACAGTGATGACATCCTTCCCATTGTGCTTCGGCTAATTTTTCTATTTCTTTTGCTGTCATATTAATATTCTCTTATTGGTGTATATTTTTTAATTGATGTAATAGCCTCTTCAGTTACCCATGTATTGCGTTTTATATAATATCGATCTCCCCTCTTAAACGCTCTATGTTCTTGTATCTTACCTTCATAATTGGTCGTAACCATATATTGGTTATCTGGATTGAATCTAGCATGGAATTCTTGAGTATCCTCTTCTTTAGCTAAACTTTCCTCATACACCCAACTCTTCTGTATCCACTCAAATAGATGAATGCGTTCATCTTCGGTAAATTGATACCAATACTTATCCGTTAAGCTTTGCCAAAACATGGCTCGAGCAATTGGACGTGGCGGTATACACGCCTCGGCTAGAAATGCTAATTCGAAGAAATCAATTTCAAATGTACTCATATTTTTTCAATTTCAATTTTTACTTTAAGCCAATAATTCAAATACATTGGATGTGGTGAATAATACTCTGAAGAGTTTCCCCATTTAGTATCATCAAACGCACTATCATCTTCTCTGCTTTCTATTATCTCATTAACTGCTATTAACGCACATTGTTTAGCCCATCCATTACCCATACCTACATCGAGGTATGATTTAAACAATTCATCTGCTTTTTCTTGTGGTATCATATTTTTTCTAATTCTTGTTTAACTTCAACCCAAAATGAATAACCACGATCCGCACCCATAAACCCTAATACCTCATTACAACAATTAATTGCATAGCGTTTAGCAATACTGTTACGTTCGGTTGGTGTTAATTTAAACCCTACCTCTGCTAATACTGTTAATTCGGCTAATGCTATTAATTGTGTTGCTTTGTCTTGTGCTGTCATACTTTAATTTTTTATTTGATTGAATATACGACCTTAATCCTGCCAATCGTATATACGTATTAGGTGGGGTGGTGTGTGAGCCATAAGCTTTAAATTAGAAGGGTAAATCGTAATTATTAATCACATCATCAAATAATATCCACTTATCATCTATCAATACCTTACATTCTCCCTTATCATTTAATATACCTAGGAAACCATACCCTTCACATATTATTGGTATCCAATGATCTTCGGATAGTTTTTTAAACTCTTCAATAACATCAAAGTCATAAGGCATATCCGGATCGTTTTGATCACACCATTGTTTACTAAAGTCAGCCATGATTATTTATTTGATTTTTTATTTAATTCTGCTTTAAACATATATTCAATACACTCGGCATGTCGATCCATGTTTAGGCTTTTAAATGACTTATGTGCTACCTTAAGATCACAACATGCTGCTAACTCCATTACATCATATATTACTTGTCTTCCGAATGCTGTTAAAGCATCATACATTTGAATTTCATTCATGTTATTTGATTTAGATGAAGGTAGGCGGCTTCAAGCCGCCCACCAAATTTAATTAGCAACCACAATCGTCTTCATTGAGGTTTTTAAACCACTCTTGAATAGATCCTTCAACCTTTTCTCTAATATTATCATAATGTAAATCAATACTGTCAATCTCTACTTCTTTATAATTCATACTCAAATCATAATCATAAATAATATTATCACCCATATCTTTTACATCAAGTGTAACTGCATCTATCAATGAATCGAGTTGTTCAGTTGTAATTAATTCTTTTTCACTTGTATACTCTTTAAGTATACCCTCAAGATTTCTAAGTATTCGGATTACATCGTCTTTGGTAAATACTGATGAAATTGAACTGTCTACTAAATGAACTGTTTGATCGAATTCTGCGAGGAGTGTTGATTTTTTCATAACTTTTATTTTTATTTTTTATTTATATGAATATAATACCTTTACTCTGCCTATTTAATTTACTAATTCTTTTATTTTAGTTACCCAAGCAGTTATATCATCAACAAATTGCTTTGCTCGCTCAATAGTTTTAGTATAAGCGAAGAACTGGTAGTACTCAGAATCAAAGTCAATACCTGAGCAATCAATGTGCTTTTGAATATATTCTTCAAGGTCATAAGCACCATCAAATTCTCTGAAGCGATATTCCTTAGCCAGGAAACCTGTAACAGTATACTCTTCTTTATCTTCATCTAACTTGAAAATAGTAAATCCGATTGGATAATTAATGTCTTTCATAACTTTTATTTTTTATTTAGATGAATGTAGTATCTTTATTCTGCCAATGCTAATCTTTCATGATTGTATTTAGCTATTTCATTTCGCTCCGCTAACCAACCATATTCCTTTTTTATTTGCTCATATACTTCCGGGAGTGGTCGGTTAATAACTGAGCCAAGCATAAATGCAAATGCATTATTTGATTCACTGATTAATTTCTTATCGCCTTTCAATTTATATATTAATGCTTCTTCAACCTCACTTACAAACATACCACTATGGAATCCCTTTAAACCGTGTTGTTTTACGAATTGATCAGCATGACACCAAATGAATATACATTCTTTATCTTGAAGTAAATCTACCTGATCTTCATCGATAACATAACTACGTTTAAAATTAACTCCAAATAAACCTTTAGGTGAACCATGACCTAACATTATTATTTGATCATGATTGTATATTAATTTATTTACTTCATCTATAAATAGACCACCAGTGATAATGGTTTTATTAGGTATATTCTCGTATATTGGTTTTAGGAAATGTGTTGATTGGTCGTGTGGATGAATTACTAATGTTTTATACATAACTTATTATTTGAATAAAGGTAGGCACAATAATTGTGCCCACCAAATTAATTCTTAAATATTAACGACTACCATTCATTTTCATCAGTATCTTCATCATCAATATCCAACTCATCATAAAGATCATCTGCTTGTTTATGAGCGATAATCAATGATTCATAGAGTTTACCCAAAGTAAATCCAATTGACATTTGATCTTGCTCTCCATTTTCACCTAAATCCCTAATCTCATCAGTAGCATCATCCAATGTGTCTTTAATTTGATTAAGTACGTTGAGTTGTTCTCTAGTAATTGCTTTTACTTCCGTAAGTACAGGGGTTGTTTTTGCTTTCGCTGCCATGACTATATTTGTTTTTATTGTTTAAAAATCATAACTGGGGCTAAATGAATCATCATTAAATGAATCTTCCATTAAGTCAGTATTGAGTTGTCTTATCGTTTCATCTTCAGCCACTTCAATCCACTCACTTATTATAGCTAATAATCCCTCAGCATCACCTCTCAAATAATGATCCATTAACACTTCTGCTGTTTCATTTTTATACTTAACTAAATCATAAGCTACCTGAGATGTGATGTCTGCTATTTGAATGTCATTGAGGAGGCGATGTTGGTTTCTATTCATTGATATTTAATTTAATTGATTAGTATTCGTCTTCATCAAACTCATATCCATCACTATCATTTTCAAAATGAAATGCTCCTATCTCATCCAACTCTTCATAGTAATCTTCCATCGTTGTGATGAAATCTTCCAAATCGAAGTTTTCAGGTTGACCTTTTTCATTCAATACGTTTGTTGCTACTGTGATTAATTCACTGAGGATGTCTTTGATTTCCATTTGTTTTCTTTTTGTTATAAATATAATAATAGAATTCTGACAATGTGCCTTCAAACTGAAGCATTTCATCTTCTACTTCTTCCTGTTTCATTCGGAGTTCAATCCAAAAGTCTTTATACATTGCTTCTAATATCTTAGCCTCGTCTTTAATATAGTCTTCAGCTAATCTGCGTTTGCGTTCTCCAAATAAGCATCTAACTTCGTGTTGCTTATTCGGATCTTTTAAATTGTCTATTGTTTCTTTCTCTAATTTATCTTCCCATAGTTTCCACCAATGATAATCACTTACTTCATAATCACCGTTTTTGATTTTGGTTTCGAGTGGATGATATTTGTGTAATATATCACGTGATTTAAATCGTCTCCACCAATACCATTGATTATACTTAATTGGAATATATTGTTCTATCCGTTCATTCAACACCATAACCTTATTATTTAAATAAATATAGTAGAAGAATTATGCCTGCCCAACTATAGTAGAAATAGGGGTTTTTATTTTATTTAGTAATGGATCTTTATCACACAAATATGTTAATACATCTGAATGTTGTAATATAACAACTGATGATTCCCCCCTATACTTTAATAATTCTATTATATCTTTATTTTGAGCATGTTGTTCTCTATCTAATAACTCTATGTGTTGTTTAAGTTTATCGATGCGAAGTATTGCTCCTACTAGAAATGGGATCATAATTACAATTACAACTGATAATACTATAATCATATAATTTATTTAGATAAATGTAAGTGGGGGCTTTGACACCCCCACCTAATATATATTAAAGGTAACTCTCAGCCAACTCAAACAGTTGCTCGTTCAGCTCAATATCCTTTTGGAAGTTCTTAACAGAACGGGCTTTACGATTCTTACCCCCGTACTTGTAGTTACCACCAATTACTTTCTCTTGAATGCGGTTAAACACTACCCATAAGTCATTACCTGCATCTTGTGGACGATCAGGAGTAAGTACATCCATAATGTTAATGGTCTGTTTAGTCCTGAGCGCTGCTGCTTTCTGAGCGAAGTCGGCCATTTGAGCATCAGTCAATTCTGTTTGTTTGAATAGGTTAATCTTATTAACCAGGTTAGGTAGTTTAGCAATTACCTCTTGAATCTTGGTTTGTAATGTTTCAAATGAATAATTAATGTGCCTAATTGATACATTGTTAAAATCAGCATCACTAATAACCAATCCATTACTACATACTAACCTGAAGATACCTACTCTAAAGTTGAATGCTGCTTTACCGTCATGTGAATTGGTAAGTAGAATTTGAGGGAATGAATCATCACCATTAGCTCCCTTAATCATGATTTCTGGATTGCGGAACACAATCATGTGCTTTTGGAATCCTTTACCTTTACGTGCTTTAACTTCTTGGGCTTTAGTTACCTGCCAACCCATACTCATCAAATCCTCTACAACACGTGATGTGGGGGTTTGAATATACTTGTCTGTGAGATGGGGTGCTTTTTCAGTAGTAAATACTGATGGAGCGATTGCTTTGATTTGCTCGAGCGAGTAAGTGTTACTGCTCATCATAATGTCTGCTTGTAATTCGTTTTGCATAACCTTTATTTTTTAATTATTTAATACATTGAATGTACAGTAATAATTTTGACCGACCAATTCTAATTTAATACTCCCTGCTTAGCGTATATAATGGCTTCGCTATATAATTCCATTTCCCAGGCGTTTTGGGGACGGAATTCTTTATCCACAGCAGCTACTAATTTAAGGTTGTCGTCTATACCTCTCATAACCATACTACGAACCAATTCCTCAATAGCCATACAATTGAAATACATTGTGTCGTTAGTCATGTTTATTTATTTATATTGTTTATCTTTCTCTATCTTCTTCAATCTAATCCACTCAAGCTGATCAGCCAAAGATATTACTTCACTAAATTTCATTTCCATTAGTGGTTTTTGTTTTGTTTTTTTAAAGAACGATCTATCAACTCTTCTATCCGCTTTACTCTGTGCATCGTCTTTTGTTTGAATAGCCATATTTTATTTTTATTTATTTGAATTTAAAACCAGTAATTTGCTCAATCAATTTTACTTCAACTTCATTGTTTTTAAGACCATCAGCTTTTGAAGTATTATTTTCAAATAGAAATGCTGACCATTCGTTTGTTTTCTTATTATATATTACTTTCCAACATTGTTTAGGTACAGATGTTGTACCTATTTTCTTAATTACACCAATTGAACCTGCCCAAACATGAATTGAATCATATTTTAATGCTTCACTACGTGTCATTTCTTCTAATACTTTCCAATCACCCCTATTTAATTGTGGTGTTTGAGGTATCATATTTGAAAAATAAAACGACTCAGTCATTTTAATTATATCACAAGCGCCATCTGCGGCTGGAAATACATGGCCACGATCATACCCTGAAGCGTTGTAGTTAGTTTGTAGATTGGTGTGTTGTGGTAATTTAGGATCAGGTCCAAAATTATCAGTACGTTTTACTTTAGTTGAACAACCTAACATTGCTTTAGTAATCCACCATTCAACCTTAACAGGATGTTGTTTGGATTTACTGTAAGTTGTCTTATACGCTTTGTGGGTAATAGTAACTGTATCTTGAGCCGAAACAGTAAAACTAATTAGCAGAAGGAGTGATAATAGGTATTTCATACCTATAAATATCACTACATATCCATCATTGATTTAGATATAGCTTCGTAATATTCTTCCCTTAAACGCCTTACAGCAGCTTCAGCACTTGCTACACCTGCTTTAAACATATTATCTTGATTCCCATATCCACGTTCATTAATTACTTTAAATACTTCATCAAATATTTCAAATCCGAAGTAAGTACCATCAATCGCTTTATACTTATCAAAATGCAGTGCGTGTGTTGAATTCATATCCAATTATATTTAGATTGTTTAAGTGCTTGTCTTTCACCATCTGTACGTGGTTTAGATTCAATTCGCTCTGTTACTTTAGCTTTACGGCCACGTCTTTTATAGGCACACTCTTCAGGTTCATCCCATTTCCATTTCTTTACCTTTTCAAGAAATGTGGCTCTATAACTTGCTAAACGTTCTGTTTCTGTTCTCATGAAATATAATCTAAGATAAGTTCTTCGCCATAACAAAGACTTTTTAATGTTTGGAATTTACGCTCATTATCTAATGGTTTAGCCTCTTTATAGTCATTACACCATACTAATTCACCACCATACATCATTCCACTAAAGTATTCTAGTTGTGAATTCATTACTATAAACCACTCACGCTTCGTTTGGTGTGCTTTTTTCTTCTTCATTAATATAATGATAAGAAATTTATTTTGCCTTTAAATATTTATTTGTATGAAAAATAAATTTAAATATTATCTATTACGATATTGGATATCTATGTTGTTTCTTATTTTTGCTTTTTATTTTTATGAACCAACACCATCTATAATTCACTGCTCACCAGACTCTATCTCAGAAAATATTGAACCAAAAACATTTTTAGGTTTAAATGAAATGACTTTAATGTGGGTTCTAATGGCTATAGCACATGGTGCTAATGCTTGTTATTGTGATATTAAATCTATACTAAAAAAAGCCTAATCACTTAATCTATGCGTCACAGTAATTATATTTACTTGTGTTGCGATATTTGATTCCTCATAGTTATAATTCAGACAAATAGCTGATCTAATTATACTGTTAATATCAACTACTCTTTCATCAAACATCTTCTCTGTAATCCTAGGAACTTCATCTTCAATACAACAAGCGCCACCACAATCTTTATACCTAACTACTTTAGAAATAGTATAGATGTATCTAGTGTTTACCCTTGCTATTGCCTTATATACTGTATCAATATGTTCAGGTAAATAATAGTCATAACTATCTAAATAGCAAATATATTTCAAGCCTTCATCTAATATAGATTGAATAGTCTGATCAATAGACTCAGGATTAGTCTCATAGACTTTAAACTCTTTATTTGTTTGTTGTTCTAATGAAGCCAAACATTTATTTAAGAGTCTATCTTCTTCTTCATGTTTAATTAATAATACTGCTATCACAATTCTTCATTTTTCACTGCCCATTTCGAATCGCTTATTTTTAATCCACAATATAAATCAAGAAATGCCATTTCACGAGAAGCTATTTTTGAATAATAGCGTTTTTTCTTCTTAATATGTTTAGTACCCCAATCTCTCCACTCCTGGTTTTGAGCTTCAGTCATTGTATATTGTTGGAACCAATTATCAGTACGACCTTCTACATCTTCAAACTTAAGATCGTGGCCAGCAAGTTCAAACATTTTATCAATCAACTCCTTTAATAACTGTCTTTCTTTGTTTGCTTTTTGTTGTACTCGTGTCATAGATATTTAGTTTTAAGTATACGTTGATAGTAATCTACGATTTCTTCTTTGCCCATAGAAGATACTGTCCATGTTTGTGGAAATTCCTTTCTACATTGTTCTATTCGTTCACGTTTAGATTTAGTTTTATCAGTAGCATATTCATAATATAACCATGATTCCCAATAATGACTAACATCCTTATGACCTACCATTAACGCTATTTGATAACCAAAAAATACAAATGACAATACTGGACCCCACTCATATCTAAAATCAGTATCTGTCCATTTTGTTTTCCATCCTAAACCACAGTAACTGAATCCTACTTTAAGAGGAATAGGAAATGTATATTTTAGTTTTTCCTGATATATCTCTTCATATGATTTGATCTTACGAGCATATTTAGAATTTCTATCATTCCAACTCTTCTCAGATTGTATTGTATTTAGTGCTGCTTTTTTAGCTAATTCAGGAGTGGCTTTAACCCATTTTCTAGGTAGAAAGTATGGAACACCAATTTGTGTTTTACCAGCATAAAGCCTAACACGAAACGGCTTAAATGGACTATTTAATACCTTCAACCATTTTAAATCTTGTAATATGTATTTTAATTTACTCATATAAATTAATTTGATAGTGGCGCTTTAATTGATGGGTGTGATTGGTAATCTAATAATATAATATCATTAGGCATAAATGATTCAATTCCATCCCTAACATGAACAGTTGGTAGTTCAAACGGTGTTCTACTAATTTGTTCTTTTGCTTGTTCAATGTGGTTATTATATAAATGTACGTCACCTAAATTGCCAATCAAATTTTCAGGTATCATATTTACTTCATTAGCAATCATTTCTAATAACAAACCATAGGATGCTATATTGAATGGTAAACCGAGGAATGTATCTACTGAGCGTTGATTCCACATTAATGAGATTGCTCTTGTTGGTATATAATCTAACGGGTCCATATTTTTTGTATATCCTCTTCTTTCATGTTCTTTAACTCTTTCTTTTATACTCAACTCTCTTGTATAAACTTGAAACCCATAATGACAAGGTGGTAAAACCATTTTATCTAAATCACTTACATTCCAAGCGCTAACCATTAATCTTCTACTATCAGGATTTATTTTGAGTTGATGTATAAGTATTCCTATTTGATCATACCATAATGATCCTTTCGCTAGATAATGAACTTTTGGTAGATCCATCCACCCTTGCCATTGTCTCCATTGTTTACCATATATTGGTCCCAATTCACCAAACTTCTTAGCAAATTCATCATTTGTTTTTATTTCATTAATAAACCAATCTTTGTCTGGGATATCTTCATATCCTGTAAATTTGTTTGTGTATGCCTTATATGCGTCTCCGTCCCAAATATGACAACCATTATCAATAAGGTATTTGATGTTAGTATCTCCTCTTAAAAACCACAACAACTCTGTTACGATTGATTTCCAAGCCATCTTCTTTGTAGTTAGCAATGGAAATCCATCATTCATATCATGTCTAAACTGTACACCAAATAGAGACTTAGTTCCTGTTCCTGTTCTATCTGATTTACTAAAGCTTTGATCTTCACTTACTAACAAGGAGAGTAATGATTGATACCAAGGATCTAAATTATTCATACGTTTGCTTTTCTAATTGTGTTTTGATACGAAGATACTCCAATATTATGATCAGGAGAATAATTTGCACTAATCTTTATTTTATCAGACGATGTCTTCTCTACTACTAATGGATGATACTCTTTACCTTCATGGTGAATTGTAAGAACGCTAGGTACAAACACTTCTTCTTTTGGTTCTTCTTTTTTTGGTACATAAGCAGATACTTTAGCTGCTACTACTCCACTAGCGAATGTTGCTAGTCCTTTAAAAAATGATCTGCGATTATTTTCCATAACATTTATTTTACTGAATTTGTTCTTAATTTATTGTCTTCTATAATTAAATACTCCCCTGTGGTATCCATTGTATCAATGAAATAATACCTCCCCCCTGTGAATTTATCTGATCCTGTAAGGTCTAATTTATTCATTTGAGTATGGCCTACAATTTGAATGTAATCTTTCTTTAATCCTTTCTCGTGTTTTTTATTTGCAGACATTAATGATCTAGGTCTAATCCAAATTGGTGTTTGGGTTGTATTATCACCATGACCATCAAAACCATTAAATTCAAATGCTTTGGGTTTATATCTAAATAATTCATTTAGATCTACTACTACATTCTCTATAATCCAATCATTCTCACCAAACACTTGATCCATAAATACAGGACTTATACCGGCATGAGTAAATAAGTAATTATCAAAACCATAAGCCATTTGTAGATGATGTCTATTTTCATCTATAACTTGATTAATTGAAGGGGCAATTCCGGATTGGTATCCACTAGTTCCAGTATAACCAATTTCGGGAAAGTAATGATGATCGTGATTACCAATTAATAATACAACTTCAACTTGTGGGTTACTTTCTTTATAGTGAATTATTTCTTTGAAATTATAAATTTGATCTAACCCAGGTATATCAAATGAGTCAAAGTAATCACCTATAAAGATAACTCTATCAGGTTTGTCTTGATGTACTGCTAATTTCCAATTTGAACGGCCGTGTGTATCACCTAATATTAAAGTCTTCTTCATAATCTATTATTATACCTTTTATTGATTTATGTTCTGATTCTCTGTCTAATATTTTATCTCTTTTCTCCATACTTTTAAGTAACTCATGTTTACCATAGTACCAAACACCATTCACATTCAATACCATTTCTTCATGGTCAATAGTATTAACATCGTTATATCCGGCCTCGTAACCTTTAATAAACACCCTTAACTCAGGGTCTATTGTTTGTAAATATTCAATTAATTCTTTAACTATCATAATTTAAAGATAATATATTATTTGGTATTTACCAAAATTGATACTATTAAAAAGCTTATTATAACACTTCATTCTTATCTTCTTCATTAAAGAAGTCTTCACCTTTATAGTCTGGGTAATTTTCAGCCATATAATCAATTCTGCCTGTCCAAAACCAAATGACTATTCCTAATATAACTAATCCTAAAACAATTAATCCCACCATCTTCTAATGTTTTGTTCTAATATTTTAAATAATAATTTATGTGCTCGTTCTTCATTTATACGAGCTATGTTAAATGCTGTTCTATGTTTATCTTCAGTTTTAACCTGGTTATAAATATGAGGGTATTTTTTAAAGTAATCATCAAAGTGTTCTGAAATGGGATCTACTTTCATTTCATACATTCCTGGATGTGATTTACTGTCTATAAAATTTAGTTTTGATTCATGATAATTAAAATACTCAGTTCCATAATATTCATCCTGTACCTTCTCAATCAACCTAACACACAACATCATTATTTCAGCATCACGTTTAGCTGATAAATGGCGATCATGGTAGCCAATATATTTGGCTTGATTTTTAAGTTTAAATTTAAGTATCTCAAAAATAAAGTGGTCATCCCAGTCTCTGTCTTTCCAGATAATGGGAAACCACCTTATTAAATTGTGTATATTCCTAAAGAATTGTTTTATCTTATACATAACTTAAATATATAACCTTTACTTAGACAATCAAAGTTATTTTTTTCCTTTACCATCGTCTTGTGTTGCGTATTTGATACCCATAATTGTTCCTACTATTGAGAACGCATTTGTAAGCAATACGCTGAACATGTTTGACCAAGTTGAACCTATTATCTGTGTGTCTTTGCCAGTGATCATAGCCATCCAATATAACATAGTTGTTACAACACCTACCCCAATAATAACAGCTAATGCTACTTTTACAATCGTCTTAATTAACTCGGATTGACTTTTCTTCATCAATACATCCAAGTCATTTAAGGCAGCATTTTTTTCTATTTCAATTGCGTTTTTCAGTTTTTTGGAGTTATCTAATTCAATCTGTAGATCTTTTGAAAGGGTATCTATCTTGTTTTTGCTATTAACAGCTTCAGTAACGTCAGTAGCAATTTTGATTACATTTGTAACGTTTCCTTTGCTGTCAAAGACTGGATTATAGGATGCTTGTAAATAGATAGTTGATCCATCCACTTTTTTTCTTTCAAATATTCCATCTACAAACTTACCATTATTTAAGTTCTGCCAAAACTTAGCATACTCATCGGATTTTGAATACTCATAACTAACAAACATACTATGGTGTTTTCCAACGACTTGATTTTTTTCGTTGGATTTGAAACCCATTGTCTCTAGGAATATAGAATTAGCATCCAAAATAAAACCCTTCATATCAAAAGTAATAGTAGCAGTACTTTTGTTAATTGCATCTACTTGTTTTTTACTATTAACAATTGCGGTAATGTCAGTAGCGACTTTCATTACTTTAGTAATTGTACCACTCTCATCATAGATAGGATTATAGGTAGCTTGTAAGTTGATAAGACTACCATCTCTTTTCCTTCTTTCAAATTCTCCTTTATAGTACTTACCACTTCTTAATATATCCCAAAACTTTTCATACTCCAGCGACCTTGCATAATCATCACATACAAAAATACTATGGTGTTTACCAACAAGTTCTGTATGCTCGTCTTCCCCATAGCCCATTGCTTTTAGAAAAATAGCATTAACGCCTAAAATATTTCCTTTTAGATCAAAATAGATGATAGCATTGCTACGATTAATAGCCTCCATCCTACTAAGTAATTCTTCCTTAGATAGATTCTTCATTTATTGAGTTATTACACTATCAACAACTTCAATAGCTAAAGTATCAATAGGCTCTACAGGAGCAACTACACTATCAACAGTAGTAGTAGCAAAAGCATCACTTACAACATTGACAATTGCTTCAAAATTCAATGACTCTTCAGTAATATATCCTTTTTGAACAGCGAGTATTCCCGCTCCAATTGCTACAATAGATAGAATAATTACAATTGGCTTTTTACCTTTAAATTTGTCAACTAACGGCAATAATTTACTTACTAAATTTTTCATACTTTTAATTTTTAATCTATGGTTTCGTTATTATCTTTCTTGTTAATATATTTGTCAACAGAGGCAATACCAAAACATCCTAATGTTAACCATAAGAATGAATTAAATATAAAGTCTTGTACTACTAATTCTCTACCTAAAGCGCCAGTAATAATATCGGCAATTGCAAATCCTATCATCATTAGGAAGGCTAAAAAGCCAATGAATGATTTTTCGTTAATGTTGTTGTCGTCGTTAAACAACTGTGAAAAGAACTTTTTCATACTTTTAATTTTTAATGGAATAAAACAAAAAGGGTCGTATATATTTCTATATACAACCCTTGAATTTTTTACGCCAATAAATATACTAAAAGTATAGTTTATTTGATTGGGGTACCATGAGGTGATTGACCTCCACCAGCACTAACATCAACTGGATCTACTACTACAGTAGTATCAACTGCAGTGGTGTCTACTACAGTTGTTGAATCATTAGTTACTGTTTCACCTGATCCACCACAAGAGATCAAAAACATCATTGCTGTGGTTGCTACCAAAATTGCTTTTTTCATAATATAACTGTTTGTTTTTATTTGTATGAATATACAACTTTATTTTGCCAAAATCACAAAATATAAATCTATATTCATACAGTTTAATTAGTGGAGATAGTGGGATTCGAACCCACGTCTTCGAAAGCGACAATAATACTAACGTCTCACATGCTTAGTACTGATTAGTGCTGGAAAGATCCCAAACATCCTCTGCACCGTAAGGGCTGGCCGTTATGGTCGTTTCCACCACTTGATTTATGACATCAAGAAACTAATCCACAGTCCTTATTTAACGAGTCGATCGTGAGCGCTCGGTGGTATTCTGTTCCTAGGTTACTCACACCCGATGCGGACTAGGCTGCTAAAGCGTAGTCGGCGCCTACAAACGCCATAAGGTCGTTGAAGGTCATAGTTGACATTTCGTCAGTTATTGTTTGCAGTTTTCTAAGGCGACTCTACCAAACGCCTGCATGTAGTACCATCTCAACATCCGAATCGATACCATGTTATCCCCATATGTTAAAGAACTTCTTTTAATTTACGACCTTTTTTCTTGCCCTCTAATATTTTCTTTATCTCAGCACACAACTCATATTCTTCCATTGCAATCAAATCATTCATACAATTACCTAATAGTTCTTTGTATTGTGATTTATCAATGGTAAATACTAATCCATCGCTTAATAATTTAAACGTAATATCAAATATATCAATACTTGGTTTACTACGCTTATAAGCACTTAATACACATTTCACCATTTTTAAAATCATATCAGCGTCTCTGTCCTTTAGTTTCCTATAGAACTCATCACTGTTTTTCATTGTTAAATAATGACATGCCATATTAATAACTATCAGTGCCCCAAACGGGAATCGAACCCGTACTCGCTTTCAGCGAACAAGATTTTAAGTCTTGCGTGTCTACCTATTCCACCATCGGGGCGTGGAGTGGGTCTATTCCCCACAGTCAGAAGAACTTGATCCTTACCTACGCACCGTGAGGTATTCTTCGTGGTCGTTCGCATTTCCGCTGCCAGTGTCTAGTATGACCGCGGCTGCCGTGCGTGTCAAGAGTTTAGGAAAGCAGAAGATGGGTGCGTGGACATCTGCTTTTACAATTGGCATTTCTAACCTGATTTCCAATCAACCTTATTTACAACTTTTGTAACGCCTCCAGAGTTGCTAACTGTGCCTACTAACGATTAGGAGCTATTAAGCGAGCAGATCTTACGGTATACCACGGCTGCTTTTCGATCCACTGGCCTAGTGGCTAGTTTTTTAGACTTCACTGTATTCAGGCTGTCAGGGGAGGAGTTGAACCTCCATGCTGTGATTCGGTAGTGGACAAAATAGCCGGCTTTGTGGTCAACCCATATCCCGTTACCTATCTCAAATTCAGCGCCCACGAGACGAGTGGGTGTGTATGCCGTGGATATATCCTTTCACCACCTGACAATTTTATTGTTTTCTTTCTCTGTACAATCTAACCCAAGTCATAGATACATCTACAGCCATCAATACTGGAGCCATAACTAGTATAGCTAATGTTTCTAATCCTGGTGATGCATAGAGTGGATCATCTAGTTTACTGTAGCTTTTATACATTTTGTATACACAGTAAATAACCGAAATGATATAAATTAATGTTAAAATCATATAATGAAGGTAATATATTTTTTTGCCCGATCCAAACTTTTCTAATATTTATATGCGATATAAATTTATCAATTAAAACTTCATTATTATGAAAGATCAAATTTTAGGCCTTGTTAGACACGCTTTAACTTTTGCCGGTGGTATCATCGTTGCAAAAGGACTTGTAGATGATATATTATTCCAAGAAATCCTTGGTGGTATTATGACACTTGTTGGCGGCGTATGGTCTGTAGTTTCTAAAAAATCAGCTGCTTAAGCAGAACTGTAATTTTTATTCACAGCCGGCTTTTCAGCCGGCTTTTTTTATGGATAACTCTATGTTGACTCTCCCGGATTTGAACCGAGGACCCACTGATTATGAGTCAGTTGCTCTAACCAACTGAGCTAAGAGTCAATTCTAATCATTATTCAATCTCCGAAGCTCCAGTTGAAATAACACCAAATATTTTAGATTCGCCTGCTGCTTTTACTTCAAATGCTTCTTCACCCTGTGCTGTTAGATATTCTACAGTTCTAGCTTCAGCTTCAGTTACTGATTGAGCGTCTACTAGATAGGCTACGTTTTGTTTTTTTACTTTACCGTTTTCGTCTTCTGTTCTAAATTGAACTTTTACTTGAAAATATTGCATATGTTTTTATTTATTGTAGACTGAATAATCGTATAGATGTGGTCTGTATTTGAGGAGTGCTTTAGAGAATCGACCTCTAATTTTCATACCCTCATATGATTCGTCTTCACTACGTTGGGGTTTCATGTTCATGAAGTAATCAACATCATCATTAGTTAATTGAACTTCATTTGCAAACATCATCATCCTAGTAAAGTTAAGTGAACCAATCATTTGCATTCCTTGTTTAAAGGCATCTTTAATTTCTTTTGGTAGCTGGTACTCAGCAAATTGTTGTGCTAATTCGTAACGCATATTTTTTATTTATAATGTGAATATATAACCTTACTTTGCCTAATCCAAAAGCCCTAATGCTTTCATATTTTCTAAATGTGCTTCATCTAAATCCCATTCATGAGATACTGCTTTAACTTGTGTATTATCTTCAATATGACGTACTTGATCTGGTGTTAGGGGGTCTGCTACTAATAGGAAATAATCATTATAGCATAGCAATTCAAGATTATCAACGAGATAATTATTATGATTACCATCTTTAAAATTGAGTAATAGGGGTACCTTATAATCGGTTACTCGTCGCTCAGCAAAACCACAATGATAACATTGTTCTTTTAAATAACCCTCAGCTATTCCTCTTGATTTAATTTTTTCAGGAGTAAATGATTCCCATCCAGTTCCACTTTCAAATATGAGTTTAACATTTGGTTCTTTTCTTCGGTTAGGGAGGAATTTTGGAATTCCTTTTCCACTTTGATTTTTATGAGCATCAAATAAAGTAGGCGAATTTGGGTCGAATTCATCTAACCTAAATAATTTAGCATATGGTTTATAATGTTGATATGAACATCCTAAATAACGAGCAGCAGCACGATTTGATTTAGTAAAGCGCATTGCGCGCAGAATGTCCTCTCGACTATATGTTTTTGTAGCAGGCATAACTATTTTTTCTTTGTTTTGCTGGTTTTATCCTTTAAATGATTAACCAATAACCATAAATCTGAAGGTGATTCTAATGGGATTGGATTATCATCTTGATCTAATAGTTGATTAATATTACCATCCGGATCCATTCTCTCATATACATAAAAGAATATTATTTCAGCCGCTGCTTGTCCAAAATGAAGAACAAATAGTCTATCTATAATCTCGTAGAATTTCTCATCATAATTAAGTAGATCTAAATTAAATTCACTATGAAGTAAAGTTGATCTAACTTGTACCGCTTCCATTGTTTGAATTATTTTTTCAAACGATTCACGGTTAATATCATCTTCGGTTTTGCGTTTACGCTTTAAAACGGTATCAGATCCAATAATACTTTCAATTGATGTTTTAATACCCTGAGTGTGTTCTTCCATAACTAAAGTTTATTTATCAATTCTCTACATTCAATACACTTATTGTATTCTTCCTTTTCAACGTAATATTCCATTGCATGTTCAAGAGATGGTTTCCATTGCTCTTTTTTCAATTCAATATAATATTCTGAATTGGCTACTTCAAATAGTACAATAGATTTCTTTTTCTTATTGATACCTTCTTTAATAGCAAATAAAGTCTCTTCTATAACGATTTGTTGAATGGCAGGAGTTTCTGTTAATATGTTGTAGGAAGTTCCTGGTGGCAAACTTACTCTGAAAACAGGTATCTTTCGCCTCATTCTTTTGTTTTTAATCATAACTATACTGCAGGTGGTGGTGGAGTTTCTATGCTACCACCACCGCTAATTGCATTTTTAATAAATAATTTAAAATCAGCAATTGGAATTAAAAATCCAATTACATTTGAATATGGTACATCTGTATCTTGAGATACAGTTAAATTGTATTGGGATAATCCCTGATTTAATTTAGATTGTAATTTCTGTGTAGCGGCTGCTTTAGCATCACCTTCAATTTCTTGTGGTAATACGAATTGTACCTTAATACCCTTTTTAGTGGGATTATGATTTACATCTACTCTAAGTTTTGGTTTTACTTCAGCCATTATATGCGTTTATGTATAAATATTATAAAATTTCGTTTACTAATCCGTGTTCTTGTGCTGTTTCCACATCAAAATACCATTCTCCTTGTGTTTTTTTAACATCGTTAAATTGTTTTTGAGTGAATGATGTTTTAGATAATAAGTAATTATCACATATCTTATCAACACGTTCTACTTCTTTTAATTCTTGTTTATGATGTGCTACTTTACCCTCAATTGGATATGCGGCTTCATGATACATAAATGTAGCATTTTTACTAGCGTATCTATTATGTCCCGCAGAATATATTATTAGAGCCATGGACATTGCTGAGCCGTGGCATATTGTATAAACTGGAGTTAATGAATTATCAATTGTATCTATTAGGGCTAGCCCACTATATACTTCCCCACCAAATGAATTAATTATTAGTCTAATCGGCTCTACTTGCGTTTTTTTAATATCCTCATCATTAATTTCATATATTAATTGAATTATATCATTGACTGATTCTGAGTCGATTTCTCCTAGTGTTATAGTTCTGCTTAGTCGAGGCTGCTTATCAGAGCGTTTACTAGCCATACATTTGGATTTCTCATAAATATTAAAAAATTAATTTTGAATTATTTATGGGATTATGTTTTGCATATGTTCCCCATTTGTAATAAAAATACTCATGGCATTCTTGTTCTTTAATTTGAGAATCAGCTATACGTTCTGGTGTTTTAGTTCCAAGTGATACAAAATGGTAGAAATGGCAATTATATGTTCGTAGCATTTTTATTCCATTCATTTCACATTTCATAAAAAATTCCCAATCTACTACCCAAGCACCAGGATATGATTCATCCCAACCACCCACACGTAAATAATCATTTTTATTTATTAAGAAAGGTAATGTAGATCCTGTTTCTTCTATTTTATTTTCATGTATCTCCATTTCATATTTCCAAAAAGCTTCTAAATTAAATTTATTTGGATCACGACCTAAATCTTTAATATGAAACTGCCTAAACATACTAGGTATAGGTTCAATTTGATTCGGAGTAATAACTGAGTTAGGTTGATATGATTTTTCTAATTGTATATCCCAATTAATAGGAAATATATTATCATCATTAACTACTAAAATTAATTCATTTGATGCATTATAAACACCTAAATTAGTTGCTCTACATAATCCTTGATTTTCTTCTAAATCGAGTATATTGATTTTATCTTTATATTTTTCTAATACTTCTTTATTTATATCATAAAAGCCATCTACTACAACAATTATTTCATTATTATTATGTTGACCTTCTATAACAGATCTTAAACAAAGATCTAATACTTCTGGTTCTTTATATGTTGGTATTATTACAGATATCATTCCAATTAATTAAGGGGGTTAACCATGTTGTTTCACCGTGGGTAGAATAACCAGGTAAAGGTGTTATTAAACTACGTCCTTTATCTCGCAATTCCAAAAACATTTGAAAATCATGGGGGTGAGTTGTGTCAGTCCATTTTCTAAGTATAGATTCATCTTCACGAAGTGTTTTTACTTTAGATGCAAACGTCATTGTTGTTGAATTAGTTAGTTTCCAATGACATGATTCTGATAAAAATACTTTAGTGTATTCTCCTCCCCCTTCTACAAATGGATTAGCTCCATCTATATATTTGTCTGGATGGTCGTATAAGGATACATAATCGGCCCCCATATTGATGCCTTCAGATAGTATTTTATCAGAATTAGATAGATGTAAATAATCGTTTTCTAGAAAATATATAGTTTCATTATTATCATGTTTTAATGCTTCATCTAAAGCTAAATTAAAAGTTCCAGCTCCATGTCCTATAGATACCTCTTTAATTTTATAAGGATGAATATATTTTTTAATCATACCTAAAGTATCTTTACTACAATTATCTGCTATGATTTGAATATCGATATTGCCAAATACATATACAGCATTGTTTAAACAATTTTCATTATTGATATAATTAGGTTTTACCTTATTATATCCTACATCTGATATTCTATAAATTATTTTCATCATTTTATAATATAACATCCTGCAGGAAATCCAGAATCGTCTGCTGTGTGTGTTTTATAAAGATTTAACTTTTCATTAGTTACTGGGTGGAGGATAAACTCAGGTATGTTTTTTTCTTTGAAAAAGTGTTTAATAGCATCTAGAGCTTCATATAGACATGAATCGTCAAATACTATATACCCACCAGGTTGTACTTTATCATATAATTCTTCTAATACTTCTAAAGTAGCAGAATAAGCATCCACATCTACTCTTAACAATGCTATTTTTTCTATTCCTGATGTTGGTAGGGTATCCTTTACAAATCCTTTTAAAAATTTAATTCGATTTTGATCTTCTAACCCATAATGTTCAAAATGAGATTTTACTTCTTCTAAACTAATGGCAAGAGGTCCAATAGCATTGTGTGTAAATTGAGGAGTATGTCTTTCTTTTCCATATTGATGTTTTGCTCCTTTTAAAGGTTGGAATCCTTGAAAAGAATCGCTTACCCATATATTTTTGTCTTGAAATACATAACTTAAAAATATACTAAAACCTCCTCTCCAACATCCACATTCAACAATATCTCCTTCTACTTTAGATATACTTTCATAATTATTAAGTATAGTATTAAATTCATTTGGATTAACCATTGTAATCTTATTGTCAATGAGATCTTGAATTAATTCTTCGTAAGTTGTTATTGTTTTCATTATTTTATTTATTTTATTTATTTTTTATTAAGAGAGAATTTAATCCATTCTTCAATATAATGAGGAAACTTTGACTCTATAACTTCTCTTTGATTTTCTATTTTATTTAGTGAAAGTAAGTTTTTATAATAATCAGCAAAATTACCTTTATCTTCCTTATCTGGGTGATATTCAAATATGATTTGATTTCTTAAAATATACTCTTTAATACTATATCCATTTTTAACAGCTATGCCAGAAATTAATATACTATAGTAATCCCAGGGTCCATATCCTTTCCAATCATTTGGTATAGGAATTAATTCTATAAAATCTTTACTATATAAATCAAACCAACCAGCATATTTAAAATGAGTTGCTTGTTGTAAATAAGGTTTATCCAATATTTTAGACTGGATTTCAAATATATCTGATTTATTCCAGTTTTCATAGGGAACACTTTGGTAATTCTTATTTACTAATTCATCCCATGTCCAATCCCATAATTTATGAATTTCAGGAGTTATAATAAAATATTTATCTGGTGTATTTTTGGCGGATTCAATTAAGTAATATAGTAAATGTTCATGGAACCACATATCAGGACAAATAGAAACATAATAATCTATATGTGGTTCTATTTGTGTTTTTTCTAAATCCATTGCACCCCATAACTCATCTCCATCATATATAATAGTATTTACTCCTTCTGCCCAGTCAAGCATTTTAAGAAGGGTATTAAATTTATTAATAAAATATTCCTTAGGTAATTTAGATTTATTCCAATCAATAATATAATTAGATAGATTTAAACCAATATGAAAATATATTTTATCATCAGATAGGTATTGTGATGATTTTTTAAGTTGCATAAATTGGAGTAGAGCAAAATCTACTTCCCAGGGCATGTAGTGTATTTTTATTTTTATATTCATTTTAATTTATTATATACTTCTTTAATACCTTGTTCTAATCCAGTAAAATTAAGAGATAAATTATAAAAAATTCCATTATATGCTTCATCCCAATCATTTTTAATAGTTTTTATTTCTATCTTATAATCACCTAAATCATTAATAATATCAGCAATATTTTCTAGACTATATCTAGTGTTATAATT
>Ga0247723_1000636_pt1 | contig 23222 bp, 23 predicted proteins | sample MSEWelMarce5H_FC_FD_189079 | JGI IMG/M metagenome (GOLD analysis project Ga0247723, IMG submission 189079) | Subsurface sediment microbial communities from gas well in West Virginia, United States - MSEEL Well Study Marcellus 5H_FC | ecosystem: Environmental > Terrestrial > Deep subsurface >... | reverse complement strand
GTGAGTTCTTACCTAAATTATTTCCTGGTTATAAGAAAAAATTAAGTGATGAAGAGTTTATAGAGTATGTAAGTAATTATGTAAAAGATAATGATATTAAAACGCCTAGTGAATTATCAAAACAAAATCCTTCACTTAATTCTCTAATATATAGTAGAAAATTAAATAAAGAATTAATACCTAAATTATTTCCTGACTATACACCAATTGAACGTAAACCAAGGAAAATAAATCCTTTTAAAGAGAATATGAAACTAAAACAAGTTCGCCAAATCGTTCGTGAAGAACTAAAATATGTTCTAAAAGAACAAATCGAAGATGAAGATATAATGGATCAATTGAAAATTCAGTTGGCCAAAGTCGGTATAGATAAAGTACATCCAGGTGCATTTAAATTTATTGATAAACGTAAAGGTGCTAAGCCAAATACCATTACGTACATGTCTGTAGATAAAACAGGTGAAATTAAACCTGAAGAGAATATGGATGAAGGTTTAAAAGATAAAATTATAGTAGCAGTATGTACTATAGGTTTATTAGGTATGGTTTCTTGTACTAAAGAGGATACCGCTGGTTTTGGTTATAATGTAGCCTCAAGATCAACTGAATATACATTAGATAAAGGTACCCCAAATAAAATGGTAACTATCTCAACCCCAATGGGTGATGAGGAGCATAAAATTGATTCAACAATGGGTGATACTAAGTTTTATGGTGGTAGCCAAGGTTTAAAGTTTGGTCGCCCTATGACTCCGACTGAGGCGCTTATTATTAAGATAGGTCATGCTTACCAGTCAGAGAAAAACATGAACAATAAAAAAGGTACTCCTGCAAATAAAAGATGGGATTACAATCCTGACAATGCTGAAATAACTGGTAAAGGTACCATGTATCAAGATAATAAAACACCATTTGATGATGCTCGTCAACACCCACTATGGAAATTAGGTATTGAAGCCGCTCGTAAAGCAGGTAAAGATATTCAATCATTAATGCAAAAAGCAGATCAAGAATTACAAAATCAAGATTGGGTAAAATAATGGGAAAAAAATTCACAATTAAATCGGAAGACAAGGCGGCGTTTCTTAACCGCCTTGAGAAATTTGGAGTGGTAGTTGATACATTTGATATTCAAGATAATAAATTGGATAAAACATTTACTATCGAGTTTAATACTCCTGAGGCTATTAAGTTTGTTGAAAAAGCAATTAGTAATTCTAAAGGTATAGACCAAACTAAAACACCTAAAAACGTATATACGGATAAAAAAGCGAATGGTGGTAACGCACTGAAAGAGGTGGAGAACCCAAAAGATGTTATTAAATTGGATGTTCCTTTGTTTATTCGTTTACTCGAATATGCTCGTGAAGATGCTAAAACAGATATGGATCTTCATGATGTTGCTGAGAAAGTAATTGCTTTGTCATCTAAAGGGCAAGTTTTAACTATGGCTAATTATGATTCTATGATGACTGATAAAATACAAGAACAATTTAATCCTGAGGATTATGAGTGGGAGGAAGAAGAAGATCCTAAAATAGTAAGTGTTAATAGTAGAATGGGTAAAGATAGTTATGTTGATTGTGATGTTTTAACCCTTAGTGGAGAAGTAAAAGATTTAAGATTTGATTTAATTTCCGACTCTATATGGGAAGGATATGCTGAGTGTGAAGCTGAAGATGAAGATTTTACATATAAAATGGGATGTATGGTAGGAGATTGGGGATCTGATGGGTATAGAATAGTTGATATAGATAAAGACTCATTTGAATTTTTTAAAAAATGATATTAAAAGAAGTTAAATCAAATTTGATTGAAATGTTCCCTAACAATGCGGAACAAATCGAAGAATACATCATTGGTATCCAGGATTATAATGCCGAGGATGCCTATGATGATATTACTATTAGCGAATTAGAAGAGGATTTTAAAATTTTCTTGAATTTCTATAAGGTAGACTTGGAGGTATAAGGAAATATCGGTAACTTTAACCTACGGATTAGGGAGAAAAGGGGAAGGGAAAGAATGGTTGCAAATGTTTGTGCAAACGTTGGGAATGAAAAAAACCGTATATTTATATATAAACATATACAATTATGAGATTCAAAAATCAAGTTATAGACGGCTTAACTCAAGCCCAAAACATCGGACAAAAATTACAATTCCAAGTTAATCGTGGTATGTCCCAAGAAGAAGTTAGTACTACTGTAGATCAATTGAAAGAACAACTTGAAAAAGTTAAAGAATTGATTAGTATCGAACACGATGAATTTAGTTAATTTATGGAAATAATATTATGGATTGTTGGTATTCATTTACTTGAGTTACTATCATTTGGGGCTTATCTCTTAATAAAGAAAAGTCTTATGTTAGAACGAACTCTAGTAGAACAAAGAGAATATATAAACGCAATAAGTTACGTAGCCTCCCAATTAACTGTTTCTCTATCTAAAATAGATGAACGCACATATATTGAGGCAGATCCTGAACTAGAAGAAGTATTTGAACAAATTAAAGAATTTAAGGCAGTATTAGAAGAGATTTCTAACAAATAATTTGGAGACGCGAGTCTCCTTATTTATACTGTGATTAATGAATAATTACACGGACATTACCCGACCCAAATCTGTTGGGCCTAGCGTATATTTCACTCAGGAAACTGAGGATGCTATTATCGAATTCTTATCTACTACAGACGAAGCCGAAAGAAATAAAATATATAATTCAAAGATAGAGTATGCATTTTATAAGCTATCAGAAAATATTATCCACACATTTAAATTCTACTATACAGATATTAATACTATAGAGGAATTGAAGCATGAGGTGGTTACTTTTCTTCTAGAAAAACTACACCTATATGCTCAGGGAAAAGGTAAAGCATACTCATATTTTGGGACTATAGCTAAAAGATACCTAATCATATATAATAATAATAATTACAAGAAACTTCAGAAACATGCTGAAATGGAGGAAATCGAGGAAGATAAATCTTACCTAGATAAAACACTTAAAGAAGCAGAAGAAGATATTGGGTTAGATACATTCATAGATATGTACGTAAAGTATGTTGATAAGTATCTGTATAAGTTATTCCCTAAAACCCAAGATGCTAAGACAGCTGATGCTATAATGGAATTATTTCGTAAACGAGAATCATTAGAAATATTTAATAAAAAAGCACTGTATATTTACATTCGTGAAATAACTGATGCTTCTACCCCTCAGATAACTAAAGTAACTAAAAAATTAGATACTGTACGAGTGAAATTATATAACGAATACTACAAAAACGGACACATAAGATTTTAATTAGTCCATATTTATAATAAACACAATTATGGCTACATTTGATGACATAACATTATTTGGTAATACATCATTATCAGATATATTTAAGCAAATACATAAAAATAATAAGTCCGTTGATAGTCAAATTAACGAACTTATTGGAGCTCTTAAACCTCTTGCCTCATCTAACGCAGGTTCTGCGGTAATGCTAATGCCTACTGTTAAAGATTTAATAGATGTTAATGTAAAAAATAACGATCAATTAATAAAAATGGCTGGTATAGCACAACGTGCTGCTAATACTACTAATAATGGTAATGATAGTTTATTTGATATGGGCGAAATTCAGCTTTTACTTGAAGAACAAAACGCAATCCAAGAAGAAGGTAAAAAATTACTAGAATCAGCTAATAAAGACATACAAAAACAATTAGCATAGAATGGCAGTACTTAAACAAGGTTTTAAAGGTAGTAACCTAATCAGTAGCAATAATCGTAAGACTACATCTACTGAGGGATCATCCAAACTAACTTATGGTAAGGTATTTGGTGTGGTCAATGGTATTAATTTGCCTACTCCTAAAATGTATGATAAAGCAAAAGGAAGAATAGGTACTATATTTTATTTAGATGCAGAAGCCGCTAAAACAATTAATGGTACTCCATTTAATGATGCTTTTTTAAATACATGTTTAATTGCTTATTCTTTAGATCCTAAAACACAATATTATCCTCTATTACAAGAGATAGTAGAGTTAAAACAGGCTCCATCTATTGATGCTCCTAATATTAAAAATCAAACGCCAACTATTTATTGGTCAAGAGTAGTCAATGTATCTGGAGATAGCCAACAAAATGCTCAATCACAAAATGCTAATTCTATCTTAGGAAAAACATTCGAAGAAGATTCAAACAATAAAAATTTAGTTTCATATGAAGGCGATTATACATTATATGGCCGTAAAGGCAATTCAATCCGTTTCGGTAATACCGTTGGATTATATAGTATTCCTGGGTTACCGAATTACAACGAATGGAGTCTTGTAGGTAAAAATGGAAGTCCTATATTAATTTTATCAAACGGACATAATTACTCAAGTACTACTTCTCCTTTATACACGGAGCAAATAAATAAAGATGCTTCATCAATCTATTTAACATCAACTCAGGTATTACCTATAGAACTAGATTCTACCGGGTTAAAATCTCCTTTAATTGGAGAACCAATTTCACCTGAAAAGTATAGTAATCCACAAGTAATACTAAATGGTGATAGAATATTAATTAATTCTAAAAGAGATGAGATAATGTTGTTTTCTAAAACTAACACTATTTTAAAAGCAAATGGAATTAATTTAGTAGGAAATTCTATTGAATTATCTTCAAATGATATATATTTAGGTAAAAAAACAAATGGAGATTTACCAAGTGAACCTGTTTTATTAGGTGCAAAAACAATAGATATGTTTGAGGATTTAATATCATCTATGCAACTATTTTTAAATGGTATTTCGTCTGCAATTGATAGTAATGGTGTTCCTATAGCCGCTATAAAAGCAGCAGCCGATAAATTTAGTCAAGACTTACAAAAAGTTTCGGATAAATTAGATCCTGATAATACAGGTAAATACATAGCATCTAATCAAGTATTTATAACATAATGAATGTATCATCGTTAATACCACCAGGAATAAATAGTACTTTATCAAGTACAGGGTTACCTACTGCTTTTGGAGATCAAATAGTAAAAGCTGCTTCTCAAAAAGTTATATCTGCTGCTTTAGGGCAGGTTCAGATTTTAAAACAAAAATTAGAAGATATAATAAAACGAAAATTAGAATTAGAAACAACTCATAAATCTAACTTAAGAAGACTAGAAGCTCAATATATCCCTGGCAAACCAGAAAAATCAGTTTTAACTGAAGAAGAATATAATATTGCTGTAGCAATTGAAAATGCTAGGTATGAGGTTGAAAAAGCAGCTCTAAATGAAGAACAAAAACAGACTGATGAGCAAATTCAAAGTATAACGAAAGATCCTAAAGCTAAAAGAAAAGTAGAACAAAAAGCAGCTAAAGCAAAACATAAAAGAAATAAAACTAAAAATAAAACAGAAAAAACTAAAGCAGCTAAAGCCTTACTTTTAAGTACAGCTAAATCTGTAGCTCCATTATTGATGTATGCTGGAGTTAGAGTAGTAGCTCGATTAGCAGTTCAAAATAGTCGCCTTAAAGATTTAGTAGACCAAACTAATGCTATAATTGAGGCTGCAGCTACTCCAGAACAATTAGAACAAGCTAGAGTAAGTAGAAATGCTGCGTATAATGTATTAAATAATAACGAAAGAAATTTAATTGATATAAAAGAAAAACTAGAACTAGTTTCCATATTAGTAACAATCTTAACAACATTAGGTGTGGTTTTACTTGCCTCACTATCATTCCCTGGCACTCCAGCATCTGCTTATAAACCATATGAAGTTATAATAAAAACCTTAGGGATATTAAGCGCTATTTTACTAGCATTAATTCCTATTTTAGATATATTAGTAGCTGAACTATCTGATTTAAAGGCTCAATTACGAGAAATTGATAATAAATTAGATTTACAAACTATAGATAGTGGTAATCTAGCTGCGTTAGAGGCGTTGTTAAATAGTATTAAGCAACCTAAAGATGAAATATATAAAGGATTTAGATTGGTTATTAAAGAAGATCAAGATCCTAAAACATTTGTAAAAGGTAGTATTAAGCGTAATTATGCTGCCGCTTTAGATAAAGATGGTGTAGAGGTTATTAAAAGTGAATACTCATACACATTAGACCCACAAGTACTAATAGATCAAGTAAAAATAGTAATAGATCAACAAAACTTACAAATTTAAATATTTATACCCATGAATGTAAAAGCATTTAAAAATTTAATAAAAGAAGCAGTAGCTGAAGCAGTTCGCGAAGAGTTACATATTATTCTTAATGAAAATCAAGCGTCAACAAAACGTATGAATGAAAGTAAAACATTTAATTTTACTAGCAACGATGTACATGAAGTTGGAGATGTTCGTAATCAATTAAGAAGTAAATTAGGAGCAGCATTTGGTTTAGAACAACCAACTATGTCTAATGCAGGTGTACCTTTAACAGTAGATAAAACTAGTGATAACCCATACATGAATTTCATTATGGATGCTGCAGCTAATATGACTGCTCAAGATAAAGCAGGATTAAATAATTTAGGATAAGATGCCTATACCTCAAGTAGTACGTGTGTACCCTTTAGACTTGCAAAAAAATGTTGCAATAGGGGTTTCCTTACCTTTTAATGGACCGGGTGTATTTAATAGCACATACAGTACTAAAGACCAAATTAAATCAAATGTTATTAATCTTTTACTTACAAATAGAGGTGAAAGAATAATGAATCCTAATTTTGGTGCCGATATTAAAGACGCCCTATTTGAAGGAATGACAGAAACTATTGTTCCTCTAATCCAGGATAGAATAACAACTGCTTTTTCTTCTTATATACCTCAAGCTAGTATAAGTAAAATAGATGTAGTATTTAGTGAGGATACCAATACAGTTAATGTAACTGTAAATTATACATTAAATATTTCTGGGGAATCAGATCAAGTAAATATAGAATTTCAATAGACATGGCAGATAATAACGTATCATATATAAATAAAAGTTTTAGCGATTTCAAATCTAATTTGATAAATTATGCTAAAACATACTTTCCTAACACGTATAACGACTTCTCGGATGCTTCGCCAGGGAATATGTTTATTGAATTGGCATCTTATGTAGGTGACGTAATGTCATTTTATTTAGATACTCAAATCCAAGAAAACTTCTTATTGTATGCTAAAGAAAAAGAAAATCTTTATGCTATGTCATACGTTATGGGTTACAAACCAAAAGCATCATATGCCTCATCTGTTGATTTAGATGTATACCAATTGATGCCTTCATTACTTAACGTAGTAACAGGAGAAACAGTACCTGATAATGTAACTTATGGTTTAATTGTACCCGCTAATACTAATATAACATCAACATCTACAGGAACTAATTTTATAACAACCGACTTAGTTGATTTTACTGATTTAACAGGAGCTGAAATAACTTTTGTAAATGATAATTTTTATTTAGTTAAAAAAACAGTTAAAGCGATATCAGCTGCTATAAAGTCTTCAACATTTACTTTTACTACACCACAGAAATTTCAAAATATAACCATAAACGATACAAATGTATTACAAATATTAGATGTAACAGGAAGTAATGCTAATCAATGGTATGAAGTACCTTATTTAGCTCAACCAACTGTATATTTAAAAACATCTAATACAGGTTCAGATGCTGGTCAAGTACCTTACTTACTTACATTACAAAGAACCCCAAGACGTTTTGTATCTAGATTATTATCTGATAATACATTACAACTAGAATTTGGTTCAGGTGTATCTAATAGTTCAGATGAAACTATACTTCCAACCCCAGATAATATTCAATTAGGTTTAGTACCCGGTATTTCTGATTTAGCTGATAATTATAATAAAGCATCTGTATTTTTTACTAGAGAATATGGTTTAGCTCCTTCAAACGGTACATTACAAGTTAGGTATTTAGTTGGTGGTGGAGTAGCATCAAATGTTCCTTCAAATGATTTAACATTAATTGACAATACAGGAACTTATTTTAAAAACGGAAATCCATTTAATACCGCATTAGCTAATCAAATATTAAATAGTGTAGTATCTAATAATACAAATCCATCATCAGGTGGTAGAGATGGAGACCAAGTAGAAGAAATCAGAAATAATGCATTGTATGCATATTCATCTCAACTAAGAGCAGTAACTAAAACAGATTATATAGTAAGAGCACTATCTTTACCTCCAGAATATGGAAGTATCGCTAAGGTATATGTAGAACAAACACCTGCTTCTACTAATGGTTCTGAGGCAAGTAATTTATTAGCATTAGATTTATACACGTTAGCATATAATTCTAGCAAACAATTAATTAATGCATCAAGTACATTGAAAAATAACTTGATTACATATATGAACGAATATAGAATGACTACTGATGCTATAAACATTAAAAATGCTTTTTATGTTAACATAGGTGTAAATTTTGATATTACAACAACTGCGGGATATAATAATAATGAAGTAATTAGTAATTGTATATTAGCATTACAAAACCATTTTAATATAGATAAATGGCAAATTAACCAACCTATTATATTATCTGATATAACTTCTAAACTATTAACAGTAAAAGGTGTTCAATCTGTAGTTAAAATTGAAATAATAAATAAACAAGATAGTACAGGAATTAATTATTCTATATATGGATACGACATTCCTGGAGCTACAAGTAATAATACAATTTACCCATCACTAGATCCTAGTATATTTGAAGTTAGATATCCTAATACAGACATACAAGGAAGAGTAGTATTGTCTTAAATATGAGGAGGGCAAAGCTCTCTTCTTACGTTTACAAAAAAGGTTATGAAAAAAATTATATTATTTGCTTTATTAAGCATTAGTTTATTTTCTTGTACTAAACAAGAAGAAGAAGAAGAAGGAGCTTATCCTTGCTTAGATGGTAACTGTGAAGGTTATTTTTATGTCTCTGGTCCTGGACAAGATTCTATAGATATTAATGGATATCATCATGTTAAATGGATTGGATTAACGTATTTTACTATTCGAGGTGAATTATCCGCTTTAGCCCCTGAATATATAGTAAACGAATTACCATTAATTGAAGTAGGTTTTGATTCAGATTATTTTGTATTATTTGATACAGTTAGATATAGATATCCTGTATATTCATTTTTAGGATTATATACCGATAAACGTTTTAAAGATCCAATTCCTGTTGGAACACGTACATATACAATGATAGGTTTATCTGATTATATGTCTCCTACTAATATTGTTGGGTATCAAATACCTAAGAAATTTACTGGGTGGGAAAAACCATACGCACGTACAATATTAGCTGTTTATAGTAAATACACATACCAGCCAGGAGTTAACATATTTTTTGATGATGAAATGGTAGGTGACACAGCATCTATATTTATGCGAGCCGTATTTAATAACGATTTTGGTCGTCAGGTAATAAAAAACTATAGAATGAATGTAGTTTTTGACTAGAATTTAAGTAAGCTATATTTATTGTAAAACAAAATACAATTTATGGCTTACACAAGAGAACAAATCGAAGCCGCTGTAAAATCAAAAGGATATGTTTGGTTTGAAGGCGCAAAAGACTATGATTTAAATATCGTAGGAGTTAGAAATTCAGCAACCGGCAATAAAGTTACTAATGTATTTGACGATACAATGACTGTAACTTATAAAGTAGGTGGAAGTTGGGTTATTAAACAATGGCAATGTACTACAGATCCAGGTACTAAAGGTGTTAAAGAATTCCATAATGCAGCAGGTGTTGCTCGTTTAGTTGAAGGACAATACCGTGGATCACACACACTAGGTTTACATCAAGGTAAATATGAGGCTTTAAAACAAGCTAAACCTGTTAAAGTTTATCGCGATGCTAATAAAGATATGACTTATGACGAAACTAAAATTCAAGAAGGTATATTTGGTATTAATATCCATAAAGCTGGAGTTGATTCAACGTATGTTGAAAATTGGTCAGAAGGCTGTCAAGTATTTAAAAAAGCAGCTGATTTCGAAGCGTTCATGGTAATTGCTCGTGAAGCAGCAAAAGTACATGGCTCTTCATTTACATATACTCTAATCGAAAGTTCAGATATTAAATAATGGAAGAGTTTCCTGATTTTATTGATAATTACGATTTGTAATTAAATCCTCATAACTGCCATATTTATACGTAGCAAACTTATATTTATGGCAGTTTATAAAATATTCCCAGAAAAGAGCAATACCTTATTTTCATACTACCCCACGCTTAATTCTGGGATAGATGAAATATTAGAACTTAGTACATTCTATACTGTAGCGGGTACGAATGAAGTATCACGTATAATAGTTAAATTCCCTCAAAGTGAAATTAACGATGTGATAACTAATAAAGTATCAGGAAGTTCATTTGACTCTTATCTAAAAATGTATCTAGCTAACGCTAGTGAAATTCCATTAGATTATACAATATATAGCTATCCTATTTCAGGAAGTTGGAATGTAGGTACTGGTAGATTAGGTAATTCTCCTATAATTACAGACGGTTCTAGTTGGGCTTATAGAGACGAAATTAGTGGAAGTGCTTGGTTTGGAGTAGGATTCCCAACAGGAACTACAGGATCATACAACGGAACTAATTCAGGTGGAGGATTATGGTTCACAGGATCATATGAAGCTACTCAATCATTCACTAAAGCTACTTCAAAAGATATTGAATTAAAAGTAACCCCAGCAGTAAATGCTTGGGCTAGTTCTTCAATAAGTAATCAAGGATTTATAATTAAACACTCAAATACAATTGAGTTTACAACAGCCTCTAAATTCGAGACTAAATATTTTTCTTCTAACACACATACAATTTATCCTCCTTGTTTAGAGATTCGTTGGAATGACTCAATATATAATACTGGTTCATTATCAGTTATTACATCAGATTTAATTGTAGCTAGTATATCTAATAATCAAAGTGAATACCAACAAGACTCAATCCAACGTTTTAGAGTAAATGTAAGAGATAAATTTCCTGCTAGGAGTTTCCAAACTGCTTCTGTATATTTAAATAACAAAGTATTACCTACTACTTCATATTGGTCTATAAAAGATTTAGATACTGAAGAAGTTATTATAGATTTTGATACATCTTATACAAAGATAAGTGCAGATTCACAAGGTAATTATTTTGATGTTTATATGAATGGTTTACAACCTGAACGTTATTACCAATTACTATTAAAAACAGTATTAGCTAATAAAGAAGTTTTAGTTTTAAGCCAAGATTATTACTTTAAAGTTATAAGATAATGTCGAAAATTTCTATACAAAAACAAGTATTCAATAAAGATACCTTTCCTAAGGTAGTAGATATTCAATTTAAACAATTGATCAATACTAATCAAGCTGGGGATACTCCTAGTTTTACCTTAGAAGATTTTTTTACTTTATACGAACAGTTATTTTTTCAAATACCAAAAGAAGGAGATACTAATTCACATCAATATATTTTAGAAAAAGAAGCAGAATATTTAGGTATTAATCTTAATACTGAAGATGTTCAAGCTCTTTTAGCTGAGATCACCTCACTAAGACAAGAAATAACTTCAGCTCAACAAACAATTCAAACATTAAGTGTAAGCGGTTCAAATGGCTAATAATATTCAAATAATAGGAAATATAACAGATACTAATACTATCTCTCGCTACTCATCAGATGATGTTAGACTAATAGGCTCACAAGAAATACAAAACTATTTTGATCCTAATAGTGATTACGTAGAATATTACGTATATGATATTGGAGGTACATTATTAGGAATAGATTATAGCTATAATAAGTTTAAACTACCAACAGACTCAGCTTTAACCCCATCGTATGCCCCTCTTCCTAACTCTCAAAACCAAATAACAGATGCTAATGTAGGCGTTTTAAACTCTACACCCCCTGATACTGGTTCTTCTTACGCTGCTGTTGAAATAGACCCAGTTAATGATTTACAACAACTAGGATATAGTTCAGGTGAATTTAAAGTACAATATAACTTTTTTAAAAATAAAGTTGGTTCACCTAATAATGAATACTTTTTAAAACGTATATCTAGTGATAGAACAGAAATTAGTATAACATCTACAGCATTAACTAACGCTCAAATAGAACAAGATGCTAACAATTTAATTAATGAATTAAACGCATCTCTATATTTTGTTAACTATTTAGTCAATTTAGGTTTAAACCAACAATATGTAACTGTTAACGTAGCTTTAGATAAGATAGAATCGGGATATGAGATTTTATTCAAGTTATACGAACCACTATCAGATAGTATCTCAGAAAAAACAACATTATGGGTAGTAGAAGAGAAAGTTAATCCTTATTCATTTAATATTAACTTAGATACTTTAATAACACCTCCTGCTCCATTAATGTTAAGAGGAGCTAATTTTACTATTCCTATTTCTCGTGAAGTAAATACTATATCTACTCAATATGGTACTTATAGTGATATAGTTACATCATTACAAACATCACAAAATACTACATACCAAAAATTATTAAATACTTTAACTTCATCTAGTATAGCTATTAACGTTGATTATACTGATTATAATAATTTTGTTTTCTTTGGTTCTGTAGAACAACGTATAGATAATTTTTATTCTAAAATAAAAGAAATAGAGGATTATAACTCTCTAATTACATCATATACACCCAGCGCCTCATTTAATCCAAACTTACAACTTGAAATTAATAGATACACAGCTAGTATAAATAATATTATATCTAATTTTGATGGGTATGAAACTTATCTATATTTTGAATCGTCATCATATACCTGGCCTAAATCAACATCAACATTACCTTATATATTATATTCGACAGGATCGGTTTCAGGTTCTACATGGTTTATAGATAATAAAGATCTAGCATCAACATATGATGAATTAAACCAAAATAATTTACAAAACGGAATTCCAACCTTCTTAATAGATAATCCAGATAACAGCCAATATTTGTTATTTTTAAATATGATTGGTCAATATTTTGACAACATATGGATAATGCTAAAATCAGTTACTGATATAAATTTAGCAAATAATAACTTAAATGAGGGTATTTCTAAAGATTTAGTATACCATGTGTTGAAATCATTTGGTATTGATCTTTATAATAGCTCAGAAGGAGATAGTTTAAACCAATATTTAGTAGGTAATAATACCGGAAGTGCTTATTTTAGTGGTTCGTTAACTGATTTTTCTCCTACAAGTAGTTATCTAAATAACATTCCTAAAGGAGATTTAGTAGCTGAGGTATATAAACGTATTTATCATAATCTTCCTTTACTAGTTAAAACTAAAGGTACAACATCTGGCCTACAGAATATTGTAACTATGTTTGGTGTAACTAGTAGTATATTAAGTGTAAAAGAATATGGTGGTGAATCAAAAGCAGAATACTTAAAAGGATATAGTACAAATAAAGTTAGATTAGGAAGTATTAATCCTTTAGAAAATGTATTATCACCAATAACCTCTATTCAACAAATAACAACGGCATCCGTTGATTATTTAGATAATGACTTACAATATGTTGATGTATCGTTTTCACCTCAAAATCAAATAGATTTATATATTTCACAATCTATATCGTCTAGTAATTCTACTTTTGATTTAGATGAATATATTGGTGACCCTAGACAACAATACTCAATTACATACCCTGATTTAGATAATCAACGTAAAATATATTTTGAACAAGGAACAGGTTCATATAGTGGATTTACTTCATCTTATTTAGATTATAACGGTTTTATCCGTTTAATCCAGTTTTTTGATAATTCATTATTTAAAACGTTAGAAGCATTTGTACCTGCTCGTACTAGTTTATCAACGGGAATAACATTTAATTCACCTGTATTAGAACGTAATAAATTTGCTTATGCTAATCCTACTAACAGTACAACAGAAAGTATAAAAGAAGGAGAGATAATAAGTGGAAGTATAGGATCAGAATACGGTTATTTATATGACAATTTATCTGGAGATAAATCACCCTACTACTCAGGAGAAATCAGTGGTAGTGAAATAAATGCATACGATACTTATTTTATTCCTTCTAATGAAAATCCTTATTTAGGAGATATAAATGTATGGAACTCTCAACATGACGCAGATGAACAGATTAGCTTAAGTCAATTTGCACTATCTGATTACAATGTATTATTTAATAATATTTCAAGTAGTAGGTTATCAGCAAATAGAAAAATACTAGAAAAGGTACAAGATAGTTATAAAACAGTCCCTATTTCAGCCGTAAAAGCTGAGATTACAATTACTATAACTCAACCATTATCTGGAGATTGGTGGTTTGATCCGTATTCGCAACAAATGGGAGCCACTATGGGTGCCACTAACTTATCAGCTAATTTTACTGTTAGCACAACACCATATTCATTTGCAGACGATTTTTACTTTACAGAAATAAAACCAGTATTAATAGCGAGTAATTGGGATACTTATTTTGACATTGATGAAAGTGGGGTTACACAAGGTGAAATAGTATTTAGGATGGTAGCTAAAACGGAAGGAACTTCATCTACACTAACTAATATAAGTGTAGGCTCAGGAGGTTCTATAGGAAGCCAGATATTTGCTAGTAATAATATAGCAGGCGTAAATGCTGCTCCTTCTATAACTATCCCTCCAGTTTATATATCATCCTCAGCTGAGTTACAAGATTCTTATTTATCATTAATTTCTTACAAAGATCCTAGGTATGATGGTGTTAAAATAAAATCAGCTACTTATAATCAATACACAGCAGGTGATTCTGGTTCTTATGGTAAAACATCAGCTATCGACAAATATCAAGCTTATTTTTTAACATTTAGTGAAATTAGAAACGCATACCCTGAATTATTAAATAAATCTACATTATGGATTAATAGTTTAGTTGATAAAGATGGTAGACAATTAGCAGTAAGTAATGATACTAGTTCAAATTATTATAATAACTTAATTGATAATTTTGGAAAAGATAGTATTGTAAATCTACAAATAACTACTTTACCAACAGGTTCATTTCAAACTGATTTAGACCAATCAACTACAGTTTATAGACCTGCTTTATTATGGCCTAAAGTTATATTAACTAATGAATCCGGGAGTACACAAACTAGTAATGGGAATGTTAGTTGGATAACAGCTTCTTTAGCTTTTTATGAAAGTCAAACTACGGGAAGTAATATTAATAAAAGAACATACACTCGACTTCAAGCTTCTTGGTCATTTGGAGCTAGCAGTAGAAATATATTAACCGCATCTAATGATTTAGCTATATTAATTGTTAGTTCTATGTTCCCTAGTAATATAGCAAATCCTTTACCTAATAATTATGCTTGGGCGCAAGATATTACAACTGCTAGTTTTGCAGGTACTGGGGGGGCTAATACATATGATACACCTATTCCTGTTACTATTAAATCCGGTCAAGAAATTCGCTTTTTACAAAATGAAGACTACGTTTATACCATCAAATCAACTCAACTTAGTATAGCAGATAGTGAAAGTGGAACAGTAGGAACAGTAAAATTAACTTTAGATAGAGATATATCAACTAGATTAACTGCTACTACTATAAATAATGGATATTTAATTAGAGAAAACCAAATTGATCCAACTAAGTTAGTAATAAATGCCCCTAAATTAATTGGTGGAGCACCGGGGTACTTAACACCACAATACATGACACCTGAATTAGCTACTAACTTAAATGGAGTAGTTGAAACTTTAAAAGAAAACGGAATATTATAATATTTATAACAGTAAAATTACACACAAATGGCTATATTAAATCCTACAACAGTAACAGTAGACGCAATTTTAACAACAAAAGGACGCCAATTATTGGCTCGTAACGATGGATCGTTCCAAATAACTCAATTCGCATTGTCTGATGATGAAATCGATTATACTTTGTATAACCCAAATCACCCGTCAGGCTCAGCATACTACGGCCAAGCTATTGAAGCGACACCAGTATTAGAAGCTATCCCTAACGATACTCAAATGATGCGTTATAAATTAGTAACATTACCTCGTGGAACAGCTAAATTGCCTGTTATTAATATTGGATACAATAGTATTACTATTAAACAAGGTGCTTCATTAACTATTACTCCTCAAACACTTAATTACTTAGGAGCAACAAGCACATTTGAAAGTAACGGATATACAGTTTCTGTAGCAGATGGTAGATTATTAGCATCTTTCCAAGGAACAGGTATCACTACAACAACTGGAGTAAACACTTTAAATACAACTACAGGTGCTACTTTGTCAGTAACCCAAGTTGGTACTTCATTTACAATTACAGGTACAACAATTAATACTTTATATGGTACCACGTTAACATCATTAACTACAACTTTAACAGTAGTAGGTAGAGATAGTGGTGCTAGAATTACTATTCCTTTAGTTGTAAATAAAATCTAAAAATAATTAAATATGTCATTTATAAGATACGCACAAGACGACTCAGTAGTAAGCTCAGAAACAGTAGTAAGAGGTTTGTTTACAGGTGATGCAAATTCACTATCAACCTTTTTTACAGCCAGCGGATACACAGAATATTATTTGGATGTATACAACTTAGAAACATCTAGTATATCATCATCAGTTCAATTTACTGTTCAATACGGAAACGTATCAGGATCAGGATCAGCTCTAATTAATTCATTAGTAACTGAATCATCGCCTAGCCGTGTTGTTTATGGACAATACAGAAATTTAGTATATGGTACTGAAACTACAAACTTTAGTTTTGATGGTACTACAACTGCTGAAGATATATGGGTAATTAACTTTGCTAGATCACGTTATAAAGAATCATTGTTACCTGGAGCTTTTAATTTAGGACTAAGAAATAGTACTTCTCAAATATTATTAACAGATGATAGTAACGAATCAAATACAGCTAAATTTATTGGAGAAAATAGATATTATAATATCATTAGTGGTAGTAATGGAAGTGCACATACACCAAGTGCTGCCTCTACATACTACGGATTTATGTTCCCTGATCTTAATATAGTTGTATTAAAGGCAAGTGGATCCAATTCAGTATACAACTTTGTACCGGCTTTAGTAAAAACAGTAGCTGCTAACTTTAATGAAGTTAAACTATATCAATCTATTGTAGCATCAGCAATAGCTGGAAATCCTTTAAAAGCTCAATCTGCTGAAACTGTATCCTCTCGTTATTTCTTTACACGTGTAAAAAATAGTGATTTTAATTATACTACTAATCCATCTATTATAGATTCAAATGGTAATTTACTTTACACTAGTTTAGTTAATAACCCACAGACGTATATTACAACCGTAGGTTTGTATAACGATAATAATGAATTATTAGCTGTAGCTAAATTAAGTAAACCTCTAGTAAAAGATTTTACTAAAGAAGCATTAGTTAGAATTAAATTAGATTACTAAAACATGTATGGGAGCATTCAAACAACTCCATACTTCGGATATTACTGTAATACCATATACGGCAAATAAAAAATGGTCATTTACATATAACAATACACCGAATGATGGGTATATAACATATTACACAGGAACAAATGTTCCGTTCTCTGTTAGTGGAACTACAACCACTAACGGAGAATACCAATCTTCAATATATGCTCTTGCAAATCAGCTTTATTATCAATCATATACTGGCTCATTAAACACACAGTCTTTAGCAGTTTCTAATTATTATGAATCTGCTTCTGAGCAAAGAGCTACGTCATCTTATTTTCAATACGAAGGATATGGCTATGTAGCTAATTTTCCTTCATCTTCTGGAAACCAAATTGGGTTATTAGGTATTAGTAGTGATTTCTACGGAAATAATATTTTACCATATACATTCCAAATTTCATCTTCTTTAATAGTAATAGTAGATGATGGATTAGGTAATTTATTTGACATAACTTATCTTCCTACAATGTATATGAGTGGAGGATACTCAAACCCATACTATGCACTATCAGCTGGGTATATAACATCTAGCTATTTTACAGCATCTTACTTATCTGAAGAAGGAGATGATTTTACTCCAATTCATATTGGAAACATATTCTATGGTCAGGGCTCATGTATTATTACAAATAATAACTATATTAATTTTTTAAATAGTCCTATACGCCCTATAACAGTAGAATTTAGAAATAATTATACAATACAAGAAAACGAAGTTAGATGTATAGTTAAAGAAAGTGAATACAATGCCAGTTATAATCCATCAATCCAAGTTGGTACTGTAACTAGTGCTAGTATATCTAGTTCTATATTTTATTTTAATGATGGTACATTAAGAGATTTTGCAACAGGTTCTGATTTCTCACCATATGTTACTTCTTTAGGTTTATATAACGAAGATAAAGAATTATTAGCTGTAGCTAAATTCGCTAAACCTTTACTTATATCACCTAATACAGACATGACTTTTATTGTTAAATATGATATTTAAAGAATTAGATATAAGACAAAAAACTAAAATAGGATCAGGTACATATAAGGATGTGTATGATTTAGAAACATATCCTGGCTTTGTTGCTAAAAAATTTGATACTTTAAATAATGAAAGTATATATGATGTACAAGAAGAAGAAGAATTAAGTAAAAAATACCCTGAATTATTTACTCAAATTAAAAAAGTAGATTATAAAAGGGGACATATGATTCAAGAAAAGGTAAATGCTGAAAAATTTGAAAATGATGTTGATAAACTTAAAAAAGAAATAGTATTAGCTGCTCCTAGTTTTAAACCAATAGATATAGTTTTTTATTTATTTCGCCACTTAAGAGACAATAATAAGGATGCTATTAAAGTTATTAAAGATATTTTAAAAGATAATGATAATAAAAAGTTTTACAATAAATTAATTACGTATTTATTTAAACTATCTAAAGTTAAAAGAGAAAGACAAGGTCTAGATGTTCATAGAGAAAATTTTGGATATAATGACAATAAACAAATAAAAATGCTAGACATATAATATGTTACAAACACAACCAGTTTTGACCGTTGAAGACTTAATCAACGACGAATCATTCGATCCAAGCCAATATGAAGGCTATATTTATATAACTACTAACTTAGAAACAGGTCGTAGCTACATTGGTAAGAAAAATTTCTTCCACAAAAATAATGTTAAATTAGGTAAAAAAGAATTAGCTAACTTACCAGTTACACGTGGTAGAACTAAACAAACCAAACTTGTAATAAAATCAAGCGACTGGAAAACATATTACGGCTCAGCCCAAGAAATAAAAGAGGATCTTAAAAAATATCCTAAAGATAAATTTACACGAGTAATATTAAAGTTATGTCGTTCAAAGAAAGAATTAACTTACTTTGAATGTAAGTACCTATTTCAATATGGGGTATTAGAAGATTCAAAACAGTGGGTTAATGATAATATCCTTGGAAAATTTTTTACTAAAGATTTGATGGGCTAAATAAAGTTTGTATATTCCCCAAAATGGAAAATCAAGCTTTATTAGTATTATTAGAATCTATATTAGGTAAAGGACACTCTACTAGTAAGGGCAATGTAGCATTTCATTGTCCTTTTTGCAATCACCATAAACGTAAACTAGAAGTCCAACTTGAAACTAATGAAAAAAATGAAAATCCATGGCATTGTTGGACATGTCCCCCTACCAATAATTCTAAAGGTAAAACCATAAAGGCTTTATTGAAAAAAATAGAGGCCCCTGATAGTAAAATAAAAGAATTAAATTTAATAATTAGACCAGGTAAAATTAAACAAATAGTCGAACAAACTATAAAATTGCCAGAAGAATTTATTCCTCTTTATAATGTCAATACCACCGATAAATCCATAAAATTAGCCGCAAGACATGCGATTAAATACATTAAAAATAGGGGGTTGACAGAGGTTGACATTTTAAAATATAATATTGGATTTTGCGCAGAAGGCAAGTATTACAATAGAATAATCATACCTTCTTATAACGAAAACGGCTCATTAAATTATTTTATAGCACGTGATTTCTCAGATACTTTAGGTCGTAAATATGATAATCCAACTGTACCTGTTAAAGATATTATTGGTATGGAGCTATATATTAATTGGGAAGCACCTATAGTATTAGTTGAAGGTATGTTTGATTTTTTAACAATTAAACGTAATTGTGTTCCTTTATTTGGTAAGGTAATTCATGATACATTAATGAAAAAATTAGTATCATCTGATGTAGAAAAAATATACATAGCACTAGATAAAGATGCAATTAAAGATGCTCTGAAACACTGCGAAACACTAATGTCTTATGGTAAAGAAGTATACCTAGTAGAATTAGATGGTAAAGACGCAAATACAATAGGTTTTGAGAATTTTCTTAATATTATAGAAAACACATTACCTATTACATTCCAAAGCTTATTAGCAAAAAAATTAAATAATATATGATAGATAAAAATTTAAATGTGATCAAGGATCCCACAATTAAACGTATTGTACAATACAGTGAAGACAATAAACAGATTAACATATTAGATCAACGTTTTTACCAACGCAACGACAAATATTACCCATCAGTATCAAGTATACTAAATTATTTTCCTAAAAATCAATTTTTTCATTCGTGGTTAAAAGATGTAGGTCATAATAGTGATATTATTGCTGCTAAAGCCGCTGGTGAAGGTACGCAAGTACATAATGCTGCTGAAAAATTTCTAAATGGTGAAGAGATTGTTTGGATAGAGGAAAATGGTCATGTTAATTACAACTTAGATGTTTGGAAAATGATTTTAAAATTCACTGAATTTTGGAACCGTGAAAAACCTGAATTAGTAGCAGCCGAATACCATTTGTTCTCAGATGAACATGAATATGCGGGTACGGCCGATTTAATAGTTAGATTACGTGGTAAATTATGGTTATTAGATATCAAAACATCTAACTCATTGCATACTAGTTACGACCTACAATTGTCAGCATACGCTAAAGCATGGAACGAAACCCATGATGAAAAAATAACGGATATAGGGATAATATGGTTGAAAGCATCTACTCGTGGCGAGGATAAAAAAGGTGAAAAAATACAAGGAGCTGGGTGGCAATTAAAAATAATAGATAACATGGATAAGAACTTTGAAATGTTTACTAAAATATACGATATATACAAACTAGAGAACCCAGATAGCGCACCTTATAGCCAAGTATTACCAATATCCGTTAAATTGACGTAAGTTATATATTTATAATATATAATACTATGTTTAGATATGGATAAAATACAAGATTTATTTACTGATAACCCAATATTAGCCAAAATAGGAACTCCTAAACAATACTCTCAATATTTAGATACTATATTCCCTAGTAGTAATGTAAAAGATATTGTTTATCATGGTACTAATGCTAACGATATTGAAGGTGGTAGATTAAGGCTAAGCAAGGAAGGTGTGTATGGAGAAGGAATTTATGTCCAAACAAAAAAAGAATTTACAGGAACGTTTGGTTCAAATACACTTTCACTTGTTATAAATACTAAAAAACCTTTTCCGTTTTACGATAATAATGGTAAACTAAATAAACTATGGTTAACAATTCGTGATAAACACGCAAATACTAAAAAGTTTTATTGGGCTGATGTTGCTAAAGAAGAATTTAGAGATGAAATTAAAAAGTTAGGTTACGATTCTATTAAGACAGAAGAAGGTGGTGGTAACACATACTATATCCTATTTGAACCAGAGCAAACACATATATTAGGTTCTAAACAAGATATAGAAGAATTTAAAAAATATACAGAAAAAAACATTAAAGAAAATATGAGTTCTTTTAAAATATTTAGTAAAGAGTGGTGGAAAGAAAGTTTAGATTTACATGAATCTCCTCCAAACAATTTTGAGAATGATGATAATAGACAATATGTAGAAGATAATCTTAGTGCCTTAAATAAAGCTGCATTAGTATTTAACTTCCCTGTAGAGGATATGCAATTAGCATTTAATGGGGCTTCTAGTCTAGTATTAATGGATGATGTTTGGTCTAAATTAGAAAACAGTAACTCACATAACATACAGACTTTAGGACAAGCTTTATTATATGCCAAGGAAAATAAAATAGACCCAGTCCCATATTTGGAAACAATAAAAAATATGGAATCATTACCTAAACCCTTGGTGTTAAAGTATGATACAGATAAATACTATTTAATTAATGGTGAATTTGTTTTATCACTACAGAAGGCACTAAACATGACTCCCGATATTTTACAAGCTACTATTAATGTTAAAATAAAAGAAGATGGGGGCCAAGAAGACGAAATTAATTTAGTTAATGAATTTATTAGCTATGTTAAAGAGGATTTAGGATTAGTCCAAACACCTAAAATAGAATTCTCAGATGATACTGACCACGTTAAGGAACAATGTTCATTTGGTTATTTTTCACCTGATTTAAACGTTATATGGGTATATACTGGTGATAGAAATATGGCCGATATATTTAGAACATTAGCTCATGAATTAGTTCACCGCAAACAAGAAGAAGATGGTAAAATAAATTATGAAAGTGGTAAAACGGGTAGTGATATTGAGAATGAGGCTAATGCTAAAGCAGGTGTATTATTAAGAGATTTTGGTAAAAAACATAATGATATATATGATACTCCTATAAAGAAATTTATTAAAAACGGTTTAAGTGAAGTAAAAATTCAAAAACCTGGTATTAATTTTACTTTTCCATTTGAAATTACTAAACAAAATAAATCGCAAGCTCCTTTTATTGCAGATCAACTTAATAAACAGGGATACACTTTAAAAGGTAAACCATTTAAAGCAGAAGATATTACATTTAATATCCCTACAATATTAGATTACGATAGTAATTATAGAGACCGACCAGAAAGAAAAATATTAAATACATATACCCCAGCGTATGAAGTAAAAATCCAAAAACCAACATCCTATAAAAAGGCATATGGTGAAGTTCATTCATATGATGAAATGAAAAAATGGGAAAGTGAAAACAGTAAGTTACCTAGCCATTTTTTAATAGATAGAACTAACAATACTGTATTAGCTGGTTTTCAAGATATGAATATTCCTAAATGGGCATGGAATTTACATGGAAATGATAATGTACCCCCTACTGAGAATAACATGTTTGCTTTAGCATCTAAATCTAGCATAACAAATCCACCACCATATTTAAAT
>Ga0247723_1000635_pt1 | contig 23225 bp, 19 predicted proteins | sample MSEWelMarce5H_FC_FD_189079 | JGI IMG/M metagenome (GOLD analysis project Ga0247723, IMG submission 189079) | Subsurface sediment microbial communities from gas well in West Virginia, United States - MSEEL Well Study Marcellus 5H_FC | ecosystem: Environmental > Terrestrial > Deep subsurface >... | reverse complement strand
AGGATGCTTTGTAAGTGCCATTGCACTTTTTTCATGTAACACCATTGATGTTTTTGAAAAATTTGAAAATTTTCCAAAAAACGAATGGCATGTTTCTAAGCAACCTTCTTTTGCATTTGAAGTAAAAGATACTACGGCGCCTTATCATATTTATTTTGTGATCAGACATACCGATGCTTACAAGTACAATAATATTTGGGTAAACATTACTACGCAATCTCCAGCGGGTTCTGCCCAAACGCAACTTGTTAATTTAAAACTCGCTGACAATTCAAATGGTTGGTTGGGCGCTGGCATGGATGATATTTTTGATAGTAGAATTAAAATTACCAAAGCACCTGTTGCATTAAAAGCAGGTGTATATACTTTTACTGTTGCACAAGCTATGCGTGACGAACCACTTGCAGCCGTTTTGAGCGCTGGTATTCGCGTAGAAAAACAAGTGCCATAAGCATGAAAATATTTAGCCCAAAATTCAATCAAAAATTAACCGCCGTAAAAGTGGTGTATTGGGCAATGCTTATTTACATGATTGCTGCACTTTTTTGGTGGTTTATTGCACTTGTAAAACAAAACGATACCCTTGTTGCTGTTCAGTTACAGCAAATCGCACAAAAGCCTGGTAATACGGTTGTTCCAAAGCAAACAGCAGATCAGCTTTTAAAAATGCAGTCGCGAAAAAGGGTTCAATATATAGCAGAAGGGCTCACTTTTTTGGCGCTAATTGTGGTAGGCGCTGTGTATGTGTATAGAGCTACGCGTAGACAAATTAGAGCTTCTGTTCAACAGCAAAATTTTATGATGGCTGTTACCCACGAATTAAAAACACCAATTGCAGTAACGCAACTTAATCTAGAAACGCTGCAAAAACGCAAACTAGATGCTGCGCAACAAGATAAAATGATTGCAAGCACACTACAAGAAGCCAACCGCTTAAATATGCTCTGCAATAATATTTTATTGGCATCTCAACTAGATGGTAAAGCATATAGGGAGTCCCGTATCGAAAATAATTTATCTGATTTGGTAGAAGGATGTATCGATACTTTTAAGCAGCATTACCCATTGCGTCTAGTAACAGAGCAAATAGAGCCATCACTTTATTTGGATGGCGAAACGCTTTTATTACAAATGCTCGTAAACAACCTACTAGAAAATGCGCATAAGTATGCGCCACAAGACACTGAAATTAAGGTGGTGCTAGCGGCTAATGGTAAGCAAATTAAGCTCGAGGTGATGGACAGCGGCAAAGGGATCCCTGATAGTGAAAAGTCTAAAATATTTGAGAAATTTTACCGTATTGGCTCCGAAGCTACCCGCAATACCAAAGGGACAGGTCTTGGGCTTTATTTGTGCAAAAAAATAGCTGAAAATCACAATGCAAACATTTCTGTGACAGATAGCAAACCACAAGGCAGTATTTTTGTTGTTACATTTAATAGCTAATGCCAAATACCAAAGCATCCATATTACTAGTTGAAGACGAAGAAAACCTCCACGAAACCCTAAAGCTCAATTTAGAGATGGAAGGGTATGAGGTAACTTCGGCATATGATGGTGCAGTTGCGCTTAAAAAAATTTCCAACGAATTTTTTCACCTCATCATTATGGATATCATGCTTCCCGAGCTCGATGGTATTGCTGTAACTGAGGCGGTTCGGGTAGCCAATAATGAAGTGCCTATTTTAATGCTAAGTGCCAAAAATGCAAGTTCAGATAGGGTGATGGGATTAAAAAAAGGGGCAGATGACTATTTAACCAAGCCATTTAATTTAGAAGAGCTACTACTACGTGTAGAAAAATTAATTGATAAAAATAAACGAATACAAGATAAAAATACCATTGCAGATACCTATGCTTTTGGTAACAATACCATCGATTTTAAAGCTCAAACCGCTATTTGTTATAGTGGCGACAATGTAGAGCTGAGTAAAAAAGAGGTCATGCTTTTAAAACTTCTCATCGAAAACAAAGGTGAAGTGGTAACTCGTGAAAAAATTTTACAAGTGGTGTGGGGGTATCAAGTGTATCCAACCACCCGAACCATCGATAATTTTATACTCAGTTTTCGCAAATATTTTGAAGCCGATAGTCGCCATCCTCAATACTTTCATTCGGTAAGGGGGGTTGGTTACAAGTATACCGAAATCTAAGATTCAGACGCAATTTTAAGGCTGGTTACACGTTATAATGACACAAATAACTAGCTATGTCAAGTTCCTCTTTAGATTCTATGTTTGATTTTCTGGAGCCCGTTAATATTGCTCAATTAACAAATGATGAGGGCTTCAAAGACACGCAATTAGGAACGCATATAGCGGTGTACGATCAATCTTTCCCAGATTTAGAAAAAGCAGATATCGTACTCGTGGGTTGCGGTGAAATGCGCGGTGCAGGTATCGAATATACCAACACAGATGCGCCCAATGCCATAAGACTTGCCTTTTATAATTTATACCACTGGCATACTGCTGTTTCGGTGGCAGATATTGGGAATGTAAAATGTGGTGCAACATTACAAGATAGTTATGCAGCACTAAGAATGGTTATCAATGAACTTACTGCTATTGGAAAAAAAGTAGTGATACTAGGCGGCTCACATGATGTAACACTTGCTCAGTATCAAGCCTATGTAAACGAAAATAAAATTATTGATGCCGTTTGTGTGGATGCCCGCATTGATATGGATATGGAAAGCGTTTTACCTGCCGATAATTTTTTAGTAGAATTATTTACAGGAATGCCCAATCATTTAAAACACTACAATCATATTGGGTTTCAGAGTTATTTCATGCATCCGCAAATGCTTGAAACCATTGATAAATTTAGGTTTGATTGCTACCGTTTAGGCAAGGTTAAAGAAGATATTTCTGAAATGGAGCCTGCTATTCGTAACTCACATTTATTTTCATTTGATATTGCTGCGATACAACATGCGCATGCACCTGCCAATCATTTATCGCCCAACGGTTTTAACGGCGAAGAAGCATGTACCCTAACACAGTATGCGGGCATGAGTCATACCTGTAACACCATTGGTATCTATGGTTATATGCCGGAGCAAGACGTGCATCAAATGACAGCCAAGCAAATTGCGCATATGCTATGGTATATTATGGATGGGGTAAATAGAGGTAAGATGGAAGCGTCACTGGCCAACCGTAGCGAGTTTAATGAATTTACCATGGCTTTTGCTGAAGTACAAACTGTGTTTTTGCAAAGTAAAAGAACAGGCCGCTGGTGGATGCAACTACACGATGGTGAATTTGTAGCCTGCAGCCTTAAAGATTATATCCATGCCGGGAAAAATGAAATTCCGGAACGTTGGATGCGCGCAGTAGAAAGATTATAGCCTTATATTTAGGATACAAAATAACAATACATGAAAATCATGGTTCGTATAGGTAAAGCAACCGCTTTAGTAATTGCTGTATTACAATTTACGGCTTGCTCTGTGCAACAAAAACTGCAAAAAGCGGCCAATCAAAATATTTTAGAGGCGGGTAATTTATCTGGTGCTCATATTGGCATCCATGTATATGATCCGGCGTCTAATGCTAGTTTATTTTCTTATCAGTCCAATAAGTATTTTGTACCAGCAAGTAACACTAAAATTGTTACCTGTTTTGCTGCCATGCAATATTTAGGTGATAGTGTGTTGGCTGCTCAAATAGCTTCCACCGATTCTGGTATGCATGTGTATGCTAGTGGTGATCCAACTTTTTTGCAACCAGAATATGCCACGCATCCACTTCTCAATGTTTTAAAAACCGCAAACAAAATATATTTGCATACACCAATTTTTACAGCCAAGCCTTTTGGGCAGGGTTGGTCTTGGGATGATTATGACGCTTCATATATGCCTTCACGTTCTGCGTTTCCTATGTATGGTAATGTGGTGCGCATCGCAAAAAATGCAGGTCAATTAACAGTGACACCTTCGTTTTTTAAAGATTCTATAAAAGGCGTAAACGCTACTATTAACAAGGGTTTTGGCGTATCTAGACAAATGGCGAGCAACCAGTTTTTGGTGCAGCCAACAGCTGCTAGTAATACACTCGAAGAAATTCCATACCGTACATCCAATTGGACAACGGCTCCTTTAATACTCGAAGCTTCACTATTATCTGAAGCACTTGGTGGTACAAAAGTTATTGCGTTAGATGCAGCGGGTGAAACAAATGCGCTGGCTACAGCAACTAAAGTGTATTCACGTCCTTTAGATTCTTTATTAAAACCACTCATGCACCGCAGCGATAATTTTTATGCAGAGCAGGCGCTATTGATGGTAGGTAAAGGACTACATCAAAGCTTTGATGATAAAAAAACAATCGCTTATTTACTGGCCAACGATTTATCAGATCTAGCACAAAAGCCTACTTGGGTGGATGGAAGTGGATTAAGCAGGTATAATTTATTTACACCTGAAAATTTTACCAGCATTCTTCATAAAATGTACAAAGCCTATTCATTTGAAAGACTGCAAAACATTTTTCCAACAGGTGGAGAAGTTGGCGGTACGCTTAGTAGCAATTATAAAAATTTGAATGGTAAAATATTTGCTAAAACGGGTACACTTAGTGGCCAAGTAGCACTTAGTGGTTATTTGATTACCAAAAAAGGTAAGACACTCATATTTTCGGTACTCGTAAACAACCACACCACTACAGCATCTAATGTACGTAAGGCTGTGGAGCAGTTTATACAAGTATTGTATAGTAAAAACTAGTTATTTACATGCGCCCCAGCAGGGTGTTGTGCGCTTATTTTCCAAAAAGTTGATCTAGGTAATCCTCTTTATATTCTATGTAGGTAGGGCTTCCAGCAGGCGTAACACCTGGAGTGGTGCACGCAAATAGTGATTCGATTAGTGCTTGCATTTCTTTTTGACCAAGTGTTTGACCTGTTTTAATAGCTTGTTGACGCGCCATACATCTAATTATTTTTTCGCGTCTGCTAAAAGTAATATCGGCACTAAAATGTTTGTACTGTTCTATCAGTAGTTCAATGGCATTTTTTTCGTTGCCTGGTTCTACGTCGGCAGGGATGCCTTGTATTACAAAACTATTGTTACCAAAGGGTTCTACCTGATAGCCTATTTGTTGTAAATCGGGGAGTAGTTCGCTTAAAATTGCACTATCGGACGCCGCTAATGAAAGCGTAACTGGAAACAAGCTTTTTTGTGTAGGTATTTGTGCGGCTTGTGCTGCAATAACGAGTTTATCGTACACGACTCTCTCATGCGCCAGTTGCTGATGTATTAGTACAAAGCCACTATTGGTGGATGCAATGATGTAGGTTTTGTGTATTTGTATAAACGGCGTATCTGCTAAAATTTCTAGACTCGGTTTTTTTGGCGCAAGGGTTTCACCTTTAGAAGGCATTTCATAAAAATCTTTCCAATGCCCTAAGTTTCCTTTGTTTTCTCTTTCAATAAAATGTGCTTGGTGCTTTTGTGTAAACGTTTGGTACAAAGAGCTTGAAGCCGTTGCTTCCTTTTTTTCGGTGGTAAATGGTTTATTTACGGCGTCTAAACTTTGTATATCGGCGTTTAAACTAAAATCTAGTGAAGGCGCAACGCTAAATTGAGCTAATGCATGTTTAACAGCGGCACCCACAAAAGCATACATGATTTTTTCATCCTCAAATTTAATTTCCTGCTTGGTAGGATGCACATTGATATCTACCTGAGAAGGATCTAGGTCAATAAATAATACATACCCAGGAAAAGAATCTTTGGGAATTAAATCGGCGTAGGCAGCGTTAACGGCGTGGTTTAAATAAGCGCTTTTGATAAAGCGGTTGTTTACAAAAAAGTATTGATCACCCCTGGTTTTACGCGCCGTTTCTGGCTTGCCAATAAAACCATAGATATTCATATAGTCTGTGTGTTCGGTAACACTCACGAGTTTTGAAGTGTAGGTGTTTCCTAAAATTTGAACAATGCGCTGTTTGATATTACCAGGTGCTAAATGAAAAACTTCTTGACCATTACTTGTTAATGTAAACAAGCGGTCGGGGTAGGCCATGGCCACTCTAATAAATTCATCAATAATATGCTTGAGTTCGGCGGCATTGCTTTTTAAAAAGTTGCGTCGCGCTGGCACATTAAAAAATAAATTTTTCATGGAAATATTAGTACCCACCGGACAACTACAAGCTTCCTGTTTTTGTACGGCACTATTTTCTATATCTACACTTGTTCCTAATTCGTCTTCGGCTCTTTTTGTTTTGATGGTTACCTGTGCAACCGCTGCAATGGACGCCAAGGCTTCACCTCTAAATCCCATTGTTTTTATGGCAAACAAATCTTCAATGGCTTTTATTTTACTGGTGGCATGGCGCTGAAAAGCCAAGGCGGCATCCGCCTCACTCATCCCTTTACCATTATCTATAACTTGTATGAGTGCTTTTCCGGCGTCCGATACAATGAGTTGAATAGAAGTGGCCCCCGCGTCTACTGCGTTTTCTAATAGCTCCTTAACGGCACTGGCTGGGCGCTGAATCACCTCACCAGCGGCTATCTGGTTTGCGATGTTATCGGGCAGTACATGAATAATATTAGCCAAGAGGTCCTGTTTTTTACGGGTCGACAAAAATAGGGCAAAGCGCGGCAGCTTTGCAAACTTTTACCATTTTAGAAGCAATTTAGAGGCTACTTTTGTGCCTCAAACCAAGTGATTATGACTTTAACCGCCGATATCCAAAAAATACCACGTACCTATATGCCTGTTGGCTTTCAGATAACCAATTGGGAAACCCTGGAGCCGTATTTTAAAGAACTCGTGGATAGACCCCTAGGTTCCATTGAGGATTTAGAGCATTGGCTTAAAGATATGAGTGAGGTGGAAGCCGTTATTAGTGAGGATGCGTGTTGGAGGCAAATTAAAATGACCTGCGATACCACCAATCCGGCACTCGAAGAAGCCTTCAATTATTTTTGCCTAGAAATTCAGCCAAAAATGCAGCCCTTTGCGGATCAACTCAATAAAAAATTTATTGATTGCCCATATACTGCCGAACTAGATAAAGACACATACTATACTTATATCAGAAGTGTAAAAAAGAACATTGAATTATTTAGAGAAGCCAATATTCCACTGCAAGCCGAGTTAAGTGTGATGCAGCAGCAGTATGGAACCATTGCTGGAAAAATGACCGTTGAAGTTGAAGGGAAAGAATATACACTGCAACAAGCCGCTAAATTTTTAGAACATGAAGACCGCGCAGTAAGAGAATCGGTGTATAAAAAAATTCAGGACAGAAGGCTCATCGATAAAGATGCAATGCATGATTTATACAGTTCGCTTATTCAAAAAAGACACCAGGTAGCAGTTAATGCTGGGTTTGCAAATTATAGAGATTATAAGTTTGTAGAACTTGGCAGGTTTGATTATACCAAAGAAGATTGTTTTCAATTTCATGAAGCGGTAAAGTTACACGTGCTACCACTGATCGAAAAAATTTACGCGCGTAAAAAACAAAAATTAGGCCTCGATGTTTTAAAGCCATGGGATACAGAAGCAGAGCCAGCAGGGGTTTTACCGCTTAAGCCGTTTACAAATGGTCAAGACTTGTATGAAAAAACGGTAAGCTGTTTTGAGCAACTCGATCCGTTTTTTGCAGCATGTCTTCGTAAAATGAATGAACTCAAACATTTTGATTTAGAGAGCCGAAAAGGAAAAGCGCCGGGTGGATACAACTGCCCATTATCAGAATCTGGGGCTCCTTTTATTTTTATGAACGCTGCTTCTCAAATGAGCGATGTAACAACCATGGTGCACGAAGGTGGTCATGCGGTGCATTCATTTTTAGCGCATCATTTAGAGCTCAGTGCTTTTAAAGAATACCCTATGGAAATTGCAGAAGTAGCAAGCATGGCCATGGAATTATTTTCTATGAATCACTGGCAGGCATTTTTTGATAACGATGCAGATTTAAAACGTGCACGTGAACATCAACTAGAAAGAACCATTACCATTTTTCCTTGGATTGCCATTATCGATAAGTTTCAGCACTGGGTATATGAAAATCCTGCGCATACGGTAGCAGAAAGGACAGCTACTTGGACGGCTATTTTAAAAGAGTTTTCTACAAATAGTATCGATTATACAGGGCTCGATGCCTACCGTGAAATTGGCTGGCAGCGCCAGTTACACCTATTTGAAGTTCCATTTTACTATATCGAATATGGTATTGCGCAACTCGGTGCCATTGGGCTTTGGATGCAGTATCAGAAAAATCCAAAACAAGCACTTCAAAATTATATCAACGCGTTATCGTTAGGAGGTACTAAAACCTTACCAGAACTATATAAAGCTGCAGGACTTGAATTTAATTTGTCGCCAGATTATATCAAAACCTTAATGGAGTTTACGGCTAAAGAAATGTAAGGGTATTACATTCTGCAAAAACGGCTGTATAATTTTTCGTACTCCGGAATAATGTTACTGATGTCAAACAAACAGGCCTGCTCATAAGCGGCCTGTTTCATTTGCATGAGTTTATTTTCGTCGGATAAAAGCGAAATAGCATAACCACTCATGGCAGCAACGTCTCCTACAGGCGCCATATAACCGGTCTCGCCCTGAATATTAATTTCGTGTAAGCCTCCGGCATCGGAACTGATCACTACGGCGCGAGCAGCCATTGCTTCAAGTGCAGCTAAACCAAAACTCTCATATTCGGAAGGGAGTAAAAACACATCCGTTACGGCTAAAATATCTTCAATTTGTTCTTGTTTGCCTAAAAAACGTACATGTTCTTCGATGCCTAAGGTACGCGCTAACGCTTCTGTAGCGTGCCTTTCAGGTCCGTCACCTACCATTAATAATTTAGCAGGAATCTCTTTAATGATATTTGCAAAGATGTACACAACGTCATCCACTCTTTTTACTTTTCTAAAATTGGAAGCGTGTGTAATTATTTTTTCGTTATTGGGTGCAATTACTTTTTTAAATGCTTCACTAGGTTTTTTATCAAAACGTGCAACATCTACAAAATTATAAATCACTTCAATTTCTTTGATGATCTTAAAAGTTTGATACGTAATGTCTCTTAAATTATTGGATACTGCTGTAATCGCATCACTCTCATTGATAGAAAAAGTAACCACGGGCTCGTAGGTTTTATCTCTACCTACGAGTGTAATATCGGTACCATGCAGGGTAGTAATAACTGGAATATTTCTATTGATCTTTTGCTTTACAATTTGCTTGGCCATATACGCAGCAGACGCATGCGGTATGGCATAGTGCACGTGTAATAAATCTAGGTCGTGGTTGATAATCACATCTACCATCGCAGAGGCAAGTGCCACCTCATAAGGAGGGTAATCAAAAAGCGGATAAGTGGGAACCCTTACTTCATGGTAAAAAATATTGGCGTTAAACTCATTGAGTCTTACGGGTTGTTGGTAGGTAATAAAATGTACCTGATGTCCTTTGTCGGCGAGGGCCTTTCCAAGTTCTGTGGCCAAAACACCGCTTCCACCAAAAGTGGGGTAACAAACTATCCCTATACGCATATTAAATTAAATGGGCTCTATATTTGACCATTCCTACTGCAAGTAACAATTAATTTGGCATTCTGTTTATTTAACCCTCCTTTTAGGGGGTTATTTTTTAATTAAATTCTTAACTTGAGCCTTATGAAAAAGATCATCACCTTGCTTTTGTTAGCGCCTTTGTTTGGTTTAAGTCAAGCCAGTCAGTCATCTAACCAAGACGCTGCATTTATCAAAAAATTATCCGACGAAATCCTAACAAATGGTAAAGCCTACGATTTGTTATACGAGTTAACCAAAAAAGTAGGGGGTAGAATTGCTGGTTCTCCAGCTATGTATAAGGCAGAAGCCTGGGGTGAAAAAACTTTACAGCAACTTGGTGCGCCAAATGTAAGCAAACAAGCATGTCAGGTGCCAAGATGGGTGCGTGGCAGTGGTGATTTTGCAAGCATCACCAGTATAGATGGTGCAAAGCAAACCCGTGCATTGGATGTATTGGCACTTGGAAATTCGCTTGGTGATGGTAAAAAAGTAGAAGCGACACTACTTGCTGTTCAAAATTTTGAAGAGTTGGAAAAACGCAAAGACGAAGTAAAAGGTAAGATTGTTTATTTCAATAATAGTTTTGATGCCACTATTGTAAAAACATTTGAAGCATATGGTAAGGCTGGCATCTATAGAAGAAGTGGACCTAGCCAAGCTGCAAAATATGGCGCGGTTGGTTGTATAATACGTTCATTAACTAGTTCTACAGCTAACGATCCGCACACGGGTGGTATGTCGTATAACGATTCTTTTCCAAAAATTCCTGCACAAGCTGTTGGCCCTCGCGACGCGGATTATTTATGGTCCCTTGCAAAAAAATCTAGTACTGTAAAAGTAAGTATGGCAACGCACGGTAAATTTTTACCAGACACTACTGGGCATAATATTATTGCAGAAATAAAAGGATCTGTATTTCCTGATGAAATTATTACAGTAGGTGGTCACTTAGATAGTTGGGATGTAAATGAAGGTGCGCATGATGATGGCGCTGGTGTAGTGCATACCATAGAAGTAATGCGCGCAATGCTCGCAGTGGGTTATCAGCCAAAGCGTACCATTCGTTTTGTATTATTTGCCAATGAAGAAAATGGTTTAAGAGGAGGGAGTGCCTATGCAGCAGCTGCAAAAGATAAAAAAGAAAAACACATTTTTGCTTTAGAAAGTGATGAAGGTGGATTTACACCTAGGGGCTTTAGTTTTACCGCTTCTCCCGAAAAAGTAGCCGCAGCAAAGCGCTGGTTACCACTTTTAAAACCTTACGGAACAGATAGTATGGATGATATTGGCGGTGGTTCAGATATTAGCCCACTAAACAGACAATTGCAAGTGCCACTTTGTGGTTTTATGCCAGATCCACAACGTTATTTTGATCTACACCATGCACGTTCCGATGTGTTTGAAAATGTAAATAAGCGCGAACTATTACTAGGAGCCGTGAATATTGCAGGTATCATTTACCTAGTAGATAACTATGGTTTTTAAAGCAGGCTGTTAAAACGTTATGCGCTTAGGCTTGCAGTAAAAATATAGCGAGGCGTTTATGAATATCTACCGTTTCTTTTTTCCACTTGGCAACGGTTTTGGTTTTAATCCACTGCGTAGGGGCGGTAATGTCTACAGCAATACAAAGTTTTGTTTGCGGATGGCAATGTTGTAACAAATCTTTAATGAGCTGATTGTTGCGGTAAGGCGTTTCAATAAAAACTTGCGCCGTATTTTTTTTAAGTGAATCTTGTTCTAGTTGTGCAACTGCTTTTTTCTTTTCCAAACTATCGATTGGGAGGTAGCCATGGAAACTAAAACTTTGGCCATTCATGCCACTGGCCATGAGTGCTAGTAAAATAGAATTAGGCCCTACCAGTGGGCAAACTTCAAATCCTTTTTCTTGTGCTGCAGCTACCAGTATTTGGCCAGGATCCGCTACACCAGGGCATCCTGCCTCACTAATGATACCAATATTTTTACCATGTGCTAGTAATTGCAAAAATTCTGACACCACATTATCTTCTGCTTTGTGAATGGTGCGCCACTGGTAATTATCAATTACCATTTCACGCCAATATTTTTTTAAATATCTGCGCGCCGTTTTTTCATTTTCTACAAAATAAGCGTTACATAACTTGGCCTGCTCAATTACATATGGAGGAATGCTATCGATGGCATCTTCATGTAAAACGGTAGGTATTAAAATAACTTTTCCAGCAGCCATTAGTCAATTTGTTTTTTAGGGTCCAAGCTAAGGGTAGCAGCAATAACAGCATAACATGGCGCAAAAAGCCAACCAATAACTGGTATAAAATGAAGCATATAAAATATGATACCATTGCCAATAGCAAGACCTTTGTTATTGCCTATAAAAAAAATGCTCTCTTGTGCTGTTTTATTTTTTCTTTCCATACTATAATCGAGCATCGAAAAGCCGAGGTAGTAACACTCAATAAGTAGCGCCATAAAAGGGGTAAACCATCCTACAACGGGTATGAGGCAAATAATTAAAATGGTAAGTAGGTATACGGTTTGCCATAAACTGTTTCTTACCGCGATATACATGCCTCTTATGGCCTGCTTAATAAAGTCTTTAAATACAAATGGGTATTCTTTTCCTTCTAAAATGGCAGCTGTTTTTTCAGATAAATAAGCAAACAGTGGAGCGCCAACAATTAAAAATAAATATTTGAACAGCGCGAAGTAAAAAAGTAAAATCATAAACCATACCAGGGTGCTGCCCACCACAAATAAAAATCCAGCAAAACTATTGGTAAGGCTATCCATCCAAACTTTAAGACCTGATTTTAATGTCATCCAAACAATAAAATCACTTGCTGTGCTGCTAAATAAATTGATGACTACAAAAAAAAGTACGGTATAAATAATGCCTGGTATTAAAATCCATTTCCAGAGTTTATGTTTTACAATAAACTGATGGGCTTTAATGTAGGAAACAAATGCTATGATAAGGTCTTTAAGCAATAGAGATTGTTTGTTGTAAAGTTAACCAACTGTACTTAAAACTTAGGACAAATAATAGGTTTATCTGTGCGAGGCCTTCTGGTATAAATAAGTGAAAACTCAATGCCTCCCATTTTTTGTGATGCCGTTTTTAATAAACTATTGTTGATGTCATAGGTAGCGCCAATTCTAAAATCATTGAATTCGATTCCTACATACGGGATAATAGCGTCTTTTAAACGCATCCAGCTACCAATATAAATACTAGGTGCCCGGTTATTTTCGGGATCGCTACTTATTTGTAATGCGCCGCCTATCATGGTTTCTTGGGTGCCACCTTGCGTTTGGTGCATGGCGCTTACATGAAGCGTGGCGTTTGTTCCAATATAAAAGTAACCACCACCATGTACCGTAAAACGTGGACTCACACCGAAATTGGCGCCTAAGAATGATTGTTTAGGTCTGTTCGCATGGTACATGCTAAGCCCAATGTAATAATTGTTTTGTTCACCTACGGTTCCGTTTAGTAAAAGACCTGCATTAACTGTAGTATAATTTGCAGTGAGCGATGGCGCACTAAATAATTCGGTAGTAATACCTGTAAAGCCAGCGTTTGTTAATTGATCTTCAAATTTTATTTGATTGGTGTTCACCAGCATATTTGCCTGTGTTATTTGAAAACCAAAACCAATTTGTGTATTGTTGTCTTCATCAATCCCTTTGTGGTATGCTGTAGAAAAACTGGCGTAATTAAATTTTAAGGCGCCATTTGCATGACTGTCGGAATAACCCGTAAAGCCAATACCCCAGCTATCATTTTCGTTCAAACTTTTTTGCATGAGTTTGGTATCAAAAGAACCCGTAGTGGTTATATATGCGTTGTTAATGGTTGGCCACTGGTTACGGTGGTTGGATGCAATTCTATAATTTCCATCAAATTTTCCAGTGAATGCTGGATTGATAGTAAGTGGTGAGGCAAAAAATTGCGAAAAATGCGGATCCTGCGCCTTTGCTGTAACAAGTGCAAAAAATAGACAACTACTGATCAATATGAATTTTACGTACCGCAATGTATGTGCAAGTTAGCGTAAACAATTAATTCTTAGGCCTGACTTTTGGTGCCAAACGCTAAATCGCCGGCGTCACCTAGCCCTGGAACAATATATCCCTTTGCAGTAAGCTCATCATCAATATCGCCACACCAAATTTTAACATTTGTACCACAAGCTTTTTCGATGGCTGCAATACCAACGGTACTAGCAATGGCTACTACTACATGAAATGCTGCAGGTGTGCCTTCGCTTTTCATGTGCTCAATGGTTTTAATTATGGAGGCGCCTGTTGCAAGCATGGGGTCAGCAATAATAACAATGCGGTTATCTAGAGAGGGGCAACTCATGTATTCTAAACAAATTTCAAAACTACCATCTGGGTGGTGTTTGCGGTATGCCGAAATAAAAGAGTTATCTGCTTTGTCAAAATAATTAAGTAGACCATTATGCATGGGAAGACCCGCTCTTAAAATGGTGGCAAGTACGGGCTGTTGTGCAAGCACTTTACTTTTGTGTATACCAAGTGGTGTTTTTGTTTCTACTACTACAGCGGGTAGTTCTTTACTGATTTCGTATGCTGCAATTTCTCCAATACGTTCTAGGTTTCTTCTAAAACGCATGCGGTCGTTCTGAACGTTGATATCTCTTAATTCAGCAATCCAATTGCTTACTAAGCTATGTGCGGCACTTAAATTTACTACCATGGTTCAAAGGTATTTTAAAGCTTAAAATATGTCAAAATTAAAATCGTCGCCATTAAATAGACCTTTATCGCTCAGTTTTAAATGTGGAATCACCAATAGCGCCATAAAACTTAGTGTCATAAAAGGCGCTTCTAGCTTGGATCCTAGGGCTTTGGCTTCCAAATCTATTGCTGTATAAGTGCTTGCAACTTCAAAACCATCGTTGGCGCTCATTAAACCCGCTACCGGAAGTGCTAGTACTTTGCTCGAAGCTGTTTCATTTGCGCCATTCACCACACTCACACCGCCCTGCGCTTCAATCACTAAATTAATGGCCGATGCAATAGACGCATCATCTACACCCACCGCAACAATGTTATGGCTATCGTGCGCTACACTCGATGCAATAGCACCATTTTTAAAGCCAAAATTTTTAATAAATGCTTTTGCAATGGGAGCTAGATGGTATCTATTGACCACTACTATTTTTAAAATATCATTAGAAGTATCTGTTACCCAGTTTCCGTTTTGTAAACTGCCGGTAAGCATTAGTTTGTTGGTAATGAGTTGACCATCGAGCGCTTCAATAACAGGAATAAGTCCATTTTTATTGGGGCACTCATTTTCAGAAACGGTTAATGCAGCTGTTTCAATTTTTTTACAATCAAAATTATTAATCGGATATATAGCTACACTTTTTATGTTTGAAATACCATTGTCCGCCACTAATTCGCCATTCATATATGTGCTACTTACTTCAAAATGTACAAGGTCTTTGACTACAATAAAATCGGCGGGATCACCCGGGTTTAATAAACCTACTGGAAGCTTGTAATGCTTTACTGGATTGATACACGCGGTTTGTAAAATATTAAATACATCAAGCCCTTTGGCAACGGCTCTTGCGCAAATAGTATTGATATGACCCGCAGCTAAACTATCTGGATGTTTATCATCACTACATAACATCACTTTGTTTGTATGCGTATCAATAATTGAATAAAGCGCTTCAAAATTTTTGGCAGCACTTCCTTCTCTTATAATAATATGCATACCGTATTCTAATTTTTCTAGCGCTTCCTCGATGGTAAAACATTCATGATCGGTACTGATGCCGGCATCAATATATTTTTTGGCCGCCTCACCCCTTAATCCGGGGGCATGACCATCTACTGGTTTATTGTGTTTTTGCGCCGCTTTTATTTTTGCCATCACCACCGGATCATTATGTAGCACGCCCGGAAAATTCATCATTTCGGATAAATAATAAATTTCGGGTCTTGAGAGTAATGCGTCTACTTCTTTTTCATTGACTTCGGCACCAGCCGTTTCAAAAATAGTAGCAGGCACACAGCTTGGTGCACCAAAGAAAAATTTAAAAGGGGTTTGTTTTCCGTTTTCAATCATGAACTCCACGCCAGCAACACCACAAACATTGGCAATTTCGTGCGGGTCACTAATGGTCCCAACGGTTCCATGGAGTACCGCAAGTCTCGCAAATTCGGAAGGCACGAGCATGCTACTTTCTATATGTACATGACTATCAATAAATCCGGGCATGATATAGGGTAGCGCTGTGTTGATAGGCTCACTACTGGCCTCAATACGCTTAATATGGCCGTCCTCGATCCAAAGGGTTGCCCCGTAGATATGCTTATTGGGGATGTCTACTAGGTTGCCGGTAACGGAATAGGGTTGTGTAGGGGTCATAAGGGCACTAAGGTACAATAGAAGCCCAAGCTTTGCCCTTTAGGCAATTCAATTTTTTGGTAAGCAAAATGAGTAGTAAATTACTCATCCAATTTAAACGTATATGAAAAAACTACATTTTGTATTAGCGGCTATGTTGCTGCTAGGTATGAGTGCTACAACAGTTGTTATGGCACAAAAATCAACGGCAAAAAAAGCGGCTGTTGCAGCACCAGCTGTTCAGGCACCCAATGTCGACTCTATTTTATTTTCAGAAGTAAAATATAGATTGGTTGGACCTTTTAGAGGTGGTAGAAGCGCTGCTGTTACTGGCAGTTATGTAAATAACAATACCTTTTATTTTGGTGCTACCGGTGGTGGTTTATGGAAAACCACAGACGGTGGTAGCAACTGGAAAAATTTGAGTGATAAAAAAATAGGCGGCAATATTGGCGCCATTGCAGTAGCTCCTTCCGACGAAAATATTTTGTATGTAGGCGAAGGTGAAAATACCATGAGAGGTAATGTGGCAGAGGGTTTGGGTGGTATGTGGCGCTCCAATGATGGTGGCAAAACATTTACCAATATTGGTTTAAAAGAAGGCCGTCACATTATTAGAGTAATTGTACATCCGCGTGATCCAAACACAGTTTGGGCAGCAGTGGTGGGTCATTTATTTGGACCCAACCCTGAGCGTGGCGTTTATAAAACAACCGATGGTGGTAAAACTTGGAAGCAAACTTTATTTGTAAACAACCAAACAGGTTGTTCCGATTTAGTAATGGAGCCAGGTAATCCATCTGTATTATATGCAGGTATGTGGCGTGTGCAAAGAACACCACATAGCATGGAAAGTGGTGGTGAAGGTTCTGGTTTATACAAGAGTACCGATGGTGGCGACACCTGGGTTAATATATCTCAAAATAAAGGCCTTCCAAAAGGTGTTTGGGGTATTGTAGGCGTTGCAGTAGCGCCTTCTAACACCGATAAATTATATGCGATTGTAGAAAATGCAGCAGGCGGTATGTTTGTAAGTAATGACGCTGGCGCCACCTGGACATTAACCAGTAGCGATAATAATATTCGCCAGCGTGCATGGTATTATAGTAAAGTATTTGTGTCGCCAACCAACGAAAATTTAGTATACGCGCTCAATGTAAATTTTATGCGTAGCAATGATGGTGGCCGAACATTTTCTGGCGTAAACACACAACATGGTGATCATCACGATTTATGGATTGATCCAAAAAATCCGAGCCGTATGATTGTAGCAGATGATGGTGGTGCGCAAGTTAGTTTTGATGGCGGTAACAATTGGAGTACCGAAAACAACCAACCTACTGCTCAAATTTATAGAGTGAGCACAGACAATTCATATCCGTACCGCATTCTTGGTGCACAACAAGATAATTCTACCATCAGAATAAAAAGTAGAACTTCTGGTGCTGGCATCACCGATAAAGATTGGGAATCAACGGCGGGTGCAGAGAGTGGATTTGTGGTGGCAGATCCATTAAATCCAGACGTGGTATATGGTGGTAACTATGGAGGCTACTTGTCTCGTCTCGATCACCGCACCGGAGAAAATAGAGCCATCAATGTGTGGCCTGATAATCCAATGGGAGCAGGGGCTGACGTGTTAAAGTACCGTTTCCAGTGGAACTTCCCTATTTTTTTTAGTCCGCACAATCCTAAAAAATTATACACGGCGGGTAACCATTTATTTGCTACAGAAAACGAAGGAAAATCATGGGATATGATTAGCCCAGATTTAACCACCAATGATAAATCTAAACAAGGTCCAAGTGGTGGTCCAATCACCAAAGACAATACATCGGTAGAATATTACTGTACCATTTTTGCAGCAGCAGAGTCTGTGCTAGAAAAGGATTTATTATGGACAGGTAGTGATGATGGACTAATTCATGTAAGTAAAGACGGTGGCAAAAACTGGGAAAATGTTACACCGGCAGAAGCAGGAAAACAAATGATGTGGAACTGTATCGAAACAGATCCATTTAAAAAAGGTACTGCTTATTTTGTTGGAACAAAATATAAGATGGATGATTATGCACCGTATATTTTTAAAACAGAAGACTACGGTAAAACTTGGAAAAAAATTACAACGGGCATCAATCCAATGCACTTTACAAGAGCACTTCGTGCCGATCATAAGCGCCCAGGTTTATTGTATGCAGGTACGGAGTTTGGTATGTATATTTCCTTTGATGATGGTGCCAATTGGAAAAAGTTTCAGCTTAATTTACCTGAAACACCCATCACTGATTTAACCATCAAAGAAAATGATTTGATTGTGGCTACTCAGGGTAGGGCATTTTGGATCATTGATGATTTAGGTATTGTTCAACAACACCAAGCAGCTAATTATGCTAAAAATATCCATGTTTTTGATGCGAACCCAGTGGTAAGATCGGAAGGTGGTGGAAGAAGACGCGGTGGCTTTGGTGGTGGTATGACAGCTAATATGGGTGCTAATCCTGCGCTTGGTTCTGTTATCCACTATTATTTGAAAGGTGTTACAGACAGTAGCAAATTTTCTGTTACTGTGTTAGATAAGAAAAATAAAGTGATTAGAACCTTTAGCAAAAATGCAAAAGACCCTCAAGATAAAATTGAGTTCACAGAAGGTATCAATCAGTTTGAGTGGGATATGAATTATCCTGCAGCTGAGCGCCTAGACGGATTAATTTTATGGAATGGTGGTGTGGGTACCGTTAAAGCGGCTCCTGGAAAATACACCGCGCGTTTTGTATACCAAAAAGATACGTTGCTGGTTCCATTTGTTATTAAGCCTAATCCTAATTATGCAGCAACAGAAGCAGACCTTGATGATCAAACTACCTTTTTATTAAGTGTGCGTGATAAGTTCTCTGAAATTCAAAAAGCCATTAAAGATATTAGAGCAGTGCGTTCTCAAGTAAATGAGTTTACTGCAAAACTGGATGGACAAAAAGAATTAAAAGCCTTTGCCGATTCGGTGGTTAAAAAAATGACAGCTATCGAAGAAACCTTGTACCAAACAAAAGCAAAGAGTGGTCAAGACGTACTTAACTATCCAATTCGTTTAAACGATAAAATTGCAGGACTCTTTAATGTGGTAGCAAGTGGTCAAACAGCGCCAAGCAAACAAGCTAAAGAAGCGTTTGCAGATTTAGCCGCGCAATCAGATACCGCTTTAAACCGTTTAAAAGCAGTGATGGCTTCTGATGTAAAGGCACTCAATCAAATGATTCACGAAAAAATGGTACCGGTAATTGGTATCAAATAAATAATTAGCAATTAAATTACTCATCCAACAAATCGGGGCGGCGTGCTTTTGTACGCTGCACCGATTGTTCGTATCTCCAGGCTTCTACTTTTTTAGGATCGCCTTGTAAGAGAACATCCGGTACTTTATCGCCTCTAAATTCGGCGGGTCTGGTATATACGGGTGGTGCTAATAAATTATCCTGAAAAGAATCTGTTAAGGCCGAAGTTTCGTCATTTAATACCCCAGGTATTAAACGGCCAACTGCGTCTACAACTACTGCTGCGGCTAGTTCTCCGCCACTCAATACATAATCACCAATAGAAATTTCTTGTGTAACGTACTGTTTTCTTATGCGTTCATCGATGCCTTTGTAGTGACCGCAAATAATTAAAATATTTCCTTTTAAGGAGAGTTGATTGGCGGCACTTTGGTTAAACCTAACACCATCAGGTGTCATAAAAATAATTTCATCGTAGGGGGCAGGAGCTGCTAATTCATCGATGGCGTTTGCAAGTGTTTCGCATACAATAACCATGCCTGCACCACCGCCATATTGATAATCATCAATTTGTCCATGTTTATTAATGGCCCACTTGCGTAGGCTATGCACGTTTACTTGTAAGAGTCCTTTTTCCTGTGCACGTTTCATAATACTATGTGCAAAAGGGCCTTCTAATAATTCAGGCAGTACCGATAAAATATCAATTTTTAGCATACTTTATTTTTTATTCCATAAAACCCTCAATATCCCTGCGTTGTTTTTTGGTAGGCCTTCCTATTTTACTCAAGCGTTTTCCGGTTTGATAGGAAGCAGCTTGGTAGGCAACATGGTCCAGTTCTTCGGGTGGTGTTTGATCTTCGTAATGTAAAATAGCCTCAGGGTATTGCACTCTTTTTTCTAAGAGTCCAGTTACTTTTACTACCCACCTGCGCGCTTCTGTTTTAACGTCGTACACATCACCCAGGTTAACCACTTTGGCTGCTTTTACATTGTCTCCATTACATTTTACTTTACCCTTACTGCATGCGTCACCTGCCTGGCTTCTTGTTTTAAACAAACGAATAGCCCAGAGGTATTTATCTATGCGTAACTTTTCTTTACTTGCTGCTTGCATAAAACTGGTGAAAGTAAGGAATAGTTTCTATGCCCTTGTAAAAATTGACGATGTCAAATTTTTCGTTAGGGCTGTGTAAATTATCGCTGTCTAATCCAAAGCCCATGAATACAATTTTAAGGCCCAATTCTTTTTCAAATAAGGCGCAAATAGGAATACTACCACCACCTCTTACAGGAATAGGTTCTTTTCCAAATGTTGCAGTAATAGCACTCGCCGCTGCTTGGTATTCTTTAGAATGTATCGGCGTCATATAAGGCTCGCCACCATGGTGCTCTGCTGCTTTAACTGTTACACCTGCTGGCGCAATAGAAGTAAAGTAGTTGATAATTTTTTCGGTAATTTTTTGTGACGATTGATTGGGAACCAGTCTACAAGAAATTTTTGCAAATGCCTTAGAAGGTAATACAGTTTTGGCACCTTCGCCAGTGTAACCACCCCAAATGCCATTTACTTCAAGGGTAGGTCTAATGCCTGTTCTTTCGTTGCTGCTGTAGCCTTTTTCACCCCATAGTTCTGTTACGCCTAAATCTTTAGCATACTCGGTAGCATCAAAAGGTGCTTCCGCCATTTTAGCTCTTTCTATGTCTGATGATTCTACTACGTCGTCATAAAAACCAGGAATGGTAATATGGTTGTTTTCATCGTGGCAAGATGCAATCATTTTAGAAAGCATGGTAATGGGGTTAGCAACAGCGCCACCATATACACCACTATGTAAATCTCTGTTAGGGCCTGTTACTTCTACCTCAATGTAACTTAATCCGCGCACACCAATATCAATCGATGGATTTTCCATGCTAATCATTGAAGTGTCACTAATTAAAATAACGTTTGCTTCTAATAATGCTTTATTGGCTTTTACAAAAGTGGCCAAATTAGGGCTGCCTACTTCTTCTTCACCTTCTATTAAAAATTTAATATTGGTAGTAAGCGTTCCGGTTTGCACCATGGTTTCAAGGGCTTTTACGTGCATGTAAAATTGTCCTTTATCATCAGCAGAACCACGTGCATAAATTTTACCATCTTTAATGACAGGGTCAAAAGGTCCGCTGTTCCATAGTTCCAGTGGATCGGCAGGTTGCACATCATAGTGTCCGTAAACAAGCACGGTAGGAAGTGCAGGGTCAATTATTTTTTCGGCGTATACAATCGGGTGTCCTTCTGTAGGATAAATTGTTGCTGTTGTAGCGCCAGCTTCTACTAAACTTTTTTTAACAGCTTCCGCGCAGGTAAGCATGTCATTTTTATTTTCGGTTCTTGCACTTACACTTGGTATGCGCAGTAATGCTAATAATTCTTCTAAAAAACGGTCTTTGTTTTTTTCTTGATAGTCTTTCCAAACTTGCATATGCATTTAATTTCTAAGGTTCTAATTGATGTTTTTTATCTGATACGATGTTATCGAGGGTCCAAGTTAGTTTCTTTTCAAATGTGGCCTGCCTTTCGGGGCAATTTTTATTACAAATACCACAGCTTATAGATAAACAACCATCGGTATGCACAAAAAGTTCGATAGCGTCTCCAAAATGTGATTTAATGAGATCCGATAAACTATCTATTTCGCGGTGTGCTTCGTGTACATTTAAAAACCAAGGCACGGTTAAATGGCAATCTATATGGATTAAACTACCATATTTTATGACGCGTAAATTATGTAGATCAATCCAGTTTTCTACTTTGTTTTTATTGAGTACCGCAATAAAATTATTTAATAAATCTAGGTCGGCTTCATCCATAATACCTGCAAATGAGGACCTTAGTATTTTGTAGCCGTTGTAAATAATAAGTAGGCTCATGCCCAGCGCAATAATTTTATCTATCCAGTATACTTTCCATAAAAGCATAGCCCCAATGCCCGCAACAATGGCAAGGGTAGTGTAGGTGTCTATTTGCAAATGTTTACCACTTGCCTGAAGTGCTAAGGATTTATTTTTTTTACCAATTTTAATACAAACAGCCCCGGCAAAATAATTAATAACAGCCGTTGCACTCACTAGCCACAAGCCCTTGTCGAGTGCGTGAAGTGGTTCGGTGCTAAAAAAATTGGTGAGTGTTTCATAAATGATCAAAACACCTGCAGCCACAATTAAAGTACCTTCTGCTGCTGCCGAAATAAGTTCGGCTTTGCCATGCCCGTATGGATGATCTACATCTTTGGGTTTAGCAGCAACATATAAGCTGTAAAGTCCAATAAATCCGGCCACTACATTTACAATACTTTCTAGTGCGTCTGTTAATACAGAGAGGGAATGCGTGAAAAAATAAGCCACTGTTTTTACAGCTAGAAGCAGTACCCCTATGCTTGTAATAATAATTTGTACTTTAAAATTCTCTTTGGCTAATTTCACAGCTGTGTTTTTTGAAACCTTTTTAAATGCGCTCTAGGGTATAATGAATGGGACAGGTTTTTGTAAGCATCGCAGATACACCACAATACTTTTCGTGACTTAAACTTACGGCTCTTTTAAATTGATCTAGTTGATTTTCATCAACGTCCGCTTTATAGACCATATGGATCACCGAAAATACTTTTGGAATGGTATCGGTTTGTTCGGCAGTAGCTTCGATACTTAATTTTGTAAAAGGTACTTTCATTTTATTGAGTATTTCAACAACATCAATACCACTACAGCCACAAAGTGATGCCAACATTAATTTTTTAGGATTCATGCCTGAATCTAAACTTCCGTTTTCGATAGTGGTGTCTAGTCTTATGGTTTGACCCGTTTCTGAAATAGCATCAAATGCCAAATGACTCACCCAATTTGTAGTTACTTTCATTGTATTTAATTTATTGCATGGCTTTTTCATACCTGGCTGCTACAAAATCCCAGTTAACCAGGTTACACCAAGCGGTAATATAATCGGCTCTTTTGTTTTGATATTTTAAATAGTATGCGTGTTCCCAAACGT
>Ga0247723_1000634_pt1 | contig 23284 bp, 48 predicted proteins | sample MSEWelMarce5H_FC_FD_189079 | JGI IMG/M metagenome (GOLD analysis project Ga0247723, IMG submission 189079) | Subsurface sediment microbial communities from gas well in West Virginia, United States - MSEEL Well Study Marcellus 5H_FC | ecosystem: Environmental > Terrestrial > Deep subsurface >... | reverse complement strand
AGTTAAGTATTAAGCTTCCACATATCAACGAGTCTGATGTATTCTTTTCTTTAAAGGAAGACTCGATTAGATTTGGTCTCGGAGAAGTAAAGTTTATTTCAGATAGTATTGCAAACAAAATTATTGATCAAAGACCATTTGCTTCTTACTCAGAGTTTATTGATAAGGCTTCTAAAAAAGGTAGCGGAATCAATAGCCGTGCTATCTCTGCTTTAAATGCAATTGGTGGAGCGGCATTTCCAGACAACCCTAGAAGCGGAAATGAAAAAGATAGTTATTACGAATACCTAGGCATACCTACATTTAACCTAGAAGGAATTCCCCCACGTATTAAATCTCAAGCAAGACCTATTGAAGAGTTTGAAGATTTAGGATCCTTCGTTATGTTTGGTATGGTGAAATCAATCAAGCGTGGAAATGGCTGGGCACGTATTGAGTTGGTAGATGAAACAGGATCTATTGGCCTATTCCATACAGAGCAAACTCAAATTGAGACTGGTCAGATGTATTTTATTCTTGTTGGAGACAATAGAATTGCTCGTTATGTAAAGGTAAGCGATATTGATCCAACTGGATCTAATTCATTTGTAGATTATTTATACAAGAAGCAATATGATCTTGACGAAGATGAGTATGTTGTAGTAGACTTTACTCCGTATGTAACTAAAGCTGGAAAAACAATGAGTCACATAATTCTTTCAAACTCACAAAAAGAATTGACTAGAGTAATTGCTTTTCCCACGATGTATAAGATGTCCCTTGCTAAAATGCGAGAAGGAATGAAATGTAAGGTTGTTCTGTCTACGTTGGACGATGGAACTTTAATGGTAAAGGAAATAAAATGACAGAAGAAATAAAGCCTGATATTAATCAAGTGCAGGCTCAACTAACAGCCAGCAAGGTGCTGGTTGCAATTCTAGAGACACTGGGCCAAGTAAGAGTTGAGACCAAAACCTTGGTTGGCGCAGAAAATAAAGATAAAGAGCTTGTTGTAGATTACGATGAGAATGGACCAGCGTTTATATTTAAATTAAATGTTCCAGAACATACCAATAAGGAAGAATTAATTAATGACTTCGAATAGCATAGTAACAGAATATGGACTAGATGCTCTTTCAGCAGTTCTTCATGAGACTGCAATTGAAAAAGGATTTTGGGATGGAACAATTAACCACGACAAGGTTGGCAATAAGCTAGCCTTAGTTCATTCTGAGGTAACAGAAGTTCTTGAAGCAATTAGAAAAAACAAAAGCTCGGAAGAAGTTGTTGAGGAAATGGCAGATGTAATTATCAGACTGCTAGACATTTATGCAGCAATGAGAAATTCAGGAGATTTAATTCATAGCCTAGATGAAATTCTAGAAAAGAAAATTAATATAAATAAAGAACGGCCAAGGCTTCACGGCAATTTATTTTAATGCTATACTATAAAAAAGAGAGAGTATAAATGAGCGTAGATATTGATAACATATTGGCAAAACTAGATCCGAAGACAAGGGCAAGAGTTCAATCAGCGCAGGATGTGCAGGTTGAAAAGCAACTAACACCCAGCATTGGATTAAATTTTGCATTGCGTGGCGGATTGGGATACGGTAGACAGGTCCTTGTATGGGGCAATAAGTCTGCTGGTAAATCTTCTTTTTGCTTACAGATGATTGCTCTTGCACAAAAAGAAGGTAAGACGTGTGCTTGGATTGATGCAGAAGCTTCTTACGATCAGTCATGGGCCGAGCAACTAGGAGTAGATTCATCTTCCCTTATTTACTCTCCAGCAAAAACCGTTAATGATATGGTTGATGTTGCTACTAAGCTAATGGATGCAGGCGTTGACCTTATTGTAGTAGATTCTATATCTGCATTGCTGCCTGCTATTTATTTTGAAAAAGATGGAAATGAAATGAAAGATTTGCAAGATACAAAGCAAATCGGCGCTGAAGCAAAGGATATGACCCACGCAGTCAAAATGTTAAACTATGCAAACAAAAACACACTACTTGTTCTCATCTCACAACAACGAAATCAGTTTGGATCTATGCATGCTAGTCACATCCCCACGGGTGGCATGGCAGTCAAGTTCTTCTCTTCCACTGTCATCAAGCTCTGGTCGTCTGAAGCTGAAGCGAATGCTATTAAGGCTGGCATTAAGGTTGGCGACAAGATCATTGAACAAAGAGTTGGAAGGCCAGTTAACTGGATTATTGATTACAACAAACTCGGCCCCCCAAATCTATCGGGACAATACGACTTCTACTACCAAGGGAACGTTCTTGGTGTAGATAGCGTTGGAGAAACTCTAGATGTTGCAGAAATGTGCGGTATAGTAGAAAAAGGTGGAGCATGGTATACAGTAAATGGAGAACGTTTTCAAGGACGTGCAAAGGCTGTAGCGTATTTAAAGGAAAATCAAGATGTTGTAGACAAATTAATAGGCGAGATAAATGCCAAACATTAATGAGTTTCTTGGTAAACCAGAGCGTATCTTTTCTCCAGAGCTTGAGAAAATAGGCGGAACAAAGCCTTGCAACAAGTGTGAAAAAGATTCTACAGAGTATTATTGGGATGCATCTACTATGACCATATCTTGGGAGTGCCCAGACGGACATAAGAATTCATATGTGGTTGGATAATGTCAGAAAGATCAGAAGTAAAACGTGATGGGGCCAAGGCTCAAAAGAATAGCGGAAGAGGAGATTATCAAAAAGGTGATGCTCAATGGAAGCAATTCCTTGTTGATTATAAAGAAGCAGGAACATCATTCAATTTAAATAAAGATAACTGGGCAAAGATTTGTACAGATACCTTTAAGGTGAATAGAAATATGCATCCAGCATTAAAGATTATTATAGGGGCAGAGTCTAAGGTTAGACTAGGCATTATTGAGTGGTCAGTTCTTGAAGAGTTGATCGAGTTTTATGAGGAGAACCATGAGTGATAAGAACACGCTAGAACTTATTAGTGACATAACAGAGTTTAACGACCTTCACGAGTTTATGAAGGACGAACATCTAGACAAGGCCTTGGCTATTGTTGTAAAACTTCTCATGAACCCTGATGTGCCTTCTGCAAAGGCACCTCATTTAATTATGGAGCTTCAGGCTATGTCTACAAAATTTGCAGTGCTTGCATCTGTATACTCTACAATTGCTAAGGACAAAGCTGGAACAGTAAATAATAACAAGAAGAACATATATTATTCAGTAAAGGAGTCCATAGACAAACTTGTAGATGCACTTAAGTATGTCGTTAGGTATAATTCATAAATGGCTAGAGAAATTGTAAAAAACCTTAAGTTTAAAAAGCACACTGGGAAGTTCTTTGATCCAGAGTTATTTGCTCAACTGCTTGATGAGTCATATCGAAATACTAAACGTGCAGATGGAGAGATGACCAAGAAGTCATTTAGTCCAAGTTCTTTGGGCTACGGCCACGGCAAGTGCCCTAGATATTGGTACATGGCATTCTCTGGTGCAGTCTTTATTGATGATAACGATGCAGTTGCGGTTGCCAACATGGCACAGGGAACTCAGGCCCATGAGAGATTGCAAAAGCTTATTTCTACTATGCCACAGTGGAGAGCGGAAGAAGAAGAGATTGTTAATGAGTATCCACCAATCAGAGGATTCATAGATCTTATTATGGAGTACGATGGCGAGACAGTAATAGGTGAAATTAAAACGGCTAAGCAAGAGGTTTGGGATACCAGACAGTCAGAGATGAAGCCTACAGATAACCATATGCTACAGCTTCTTACTTATATGAAGTTAAAAAATGCTAAGGAAGGATTCTTCCTATATGAGAATAAGAATACACAAGAAATACTAGTTATTCCAATCTCTATGAATGAAAAGAATACAAAGATTATTGAGCACACCTTTGCCTGGCTGTGCGAAGTCTGGGATAACTTTAAGGATGGAGATCTTCCAAAGAGACCAGAAGGTGCAACTAAATCAAAGATGCCTTGTACTTACTGCCCAGTTAAGAAAGAATGCTATGCAAAGAATGGTCCTGTAGGCACAGTTGAAATTGATTTGTTCTCGGTGCCTAGTCTATGATCTGTGCTAACTCAACCTGCAAAAAAGATTTTGATCCAAAAACTCATAATCAAAAATATTGCGCCGATGAATGTTGTAGAATTGCTACTAACCGAAGAATTATGGAAAAGTATTATGAGCGTAAAGCAATTAGAAATGGTGCAGAGCGACCATGCGCTAAATGTAAGCAGCAACTAAGTAGATACAACAAGGGAGATTTCTGCGCTATATGCGAAAAGAATATTAACCTTGAAAATAAAAGCAAATTGTTTAGGATGATAGATGACATTAGCTAGTCTAAAGAAGACTCAGGCAAATAGGGTTTTAGGCATAGACGCCTCTACTAACTCTATTGCTTTCTGCTTAATGGAAAATGATATTCCATTAAAGTGGGGCAAGGTTAACTTAATAGGCGAAGATATATATGACAAGATCCATGATGCAAAAAACAAAATGCATTCTATGCTTGAAGAATTAAAGTCAGATTATATTGTTGTTGAAGGTGCAGTATTTGTTAAGTCTGCAGATGCTGTAATTAAATTATCATATGTTTATGGAGTGGTCATAGCGGAGTTAATGTCTACTGGGGCAAAGGTAATAACAATAGCCCCCTCATCTTGGCAGGCATATATAGGAAATAAGAACCCCACTAAAGAAGAAAAGCAGATGATAAGAGCACAAAACCCAGGTTATGCAGACTCGTGGTATCAAAACAAATTAAGAAATATGAGAAAGCAGAGGACTGCTGACTACTTTAACAAGAAGTATAATTTAAACGTGTTAGATTTTGACGTTGCAGATAGTTTTGGGATTGCACATTATGCTAATAAGGTGTTGACAGAACGATGAAGCTATATCAAAGTAAAGATTGGTTACACAGAAGATATATAATTCAAAAGAAAACTATAACGGAAATTGCCGAAGAGTGTAAAGTCTCTGCTATGACTATTCAGAGATACCTAGATCAGTTTGGATTAATTAAAAAACGATGAGAGTTTATGAGGGAAGCAACAGCCAAGCTGGCCAAGAGTCGTTTGTTCTTAGTTATTTAAAAGAAAAAAGAAACGGATACTATTTAGAGATTGGCGGTTATCATTCTAAAGATGATAGCAATACATATCTTCTAGAAACACAGTATGCGTGGTCTGGGGTAGCACTAGAGATAGACAAAGCAAGATCAGATGAATACAATTTAAATAGATCTAATATATGTTTAACTACTGATGCAACTACTTTTAACTACCTAGATTATCTTCAAGAAAATAATTTTCCAGACCGTATAGACTATTTACAAATAGATATTGAGCCTGCATTTCAGTCTTTAAAAGCTCTAGAGGCCTTACCCCTTGACAGATATAGGTTCTCTGTTGTAACATTTGAACACGACCTTTATGCAGATCAAAACAACTTGCTGATAAAGGAAAAGGCAAAAGAGATATTTAAAAAGTTTAACTACGTTCTTGTAAAAGAAAATGTAGAGCACGAGGGAAAGATATTTGAAGACTGGTGGGTCGATTCAAGTATATATAACAAAGATGAGGAATAAAATGGCGGCATATCCAGAAAAAGAAAAAGGTTTTCAGATGTGGGTAACAGACCTGCAACTGATGGCAACATCTGCTCCATCGGGTAATAAGATTATTACACAATGTCTTGAAATAGCAGGAATGCTAATTGAAAAGAATATATCTTACGGGGACTCAGCGCTTAGTCCAATTCGTATATTTTCTCAGGCGGACAATCAAGAGCAGATTAAAATCCGTATTGATGATAAGATAAATAGAATTAAGAATGGATCTGGCTTTGCTGGAGACAATGATATTGATGACATGATAGGATATTTAATTCTCCTTAAGATTGCTAAAGCTAATTCTAATTGACATTTTAGTCGACTGAAAGTATAATATACTTATGAGCGAAATAGAATTGTCACAGCATTTTGACAGAATGAATAGGGTAGTAGAAGAACTCCTTAAAGGAAGCACCCCTACACAGATCGCCACAATTACTGGAATCCAGCGCAAAGAAGTCCTTGAGCTTATTGATGACTGGAAAGATGTAGTACACAACGATAGCAACATCAGAGATCGTGCCAAAGAAGCTATATCTGGTGCTGATCAACATTACGCAATGCTTATTAAAGAGGCGTGGAAGACCGTAGAAGACGCAGATCAGTCAGGACAGCTGGCAGTTAAGTCGGGAGCCTTAAAGCTTATTGCTGATATAGAGACCAAAAGAATAGCCATGCTTCAGTCAATCGGAGTCCTTGAGAATAATGAGATTGCATCTCAGATTGCAGAGACGGAACGTAAACAAGATATTCTTGTTAAGATATTAAAAGAAGCTACGGCAACATGTCCTAAGTGTAAGATGGAAGTTGCAAAACGATTGTCCCAAATCACTGGAGTAATTGAATCAGTTCCAGTAGAGGAAGCCGATGTCGTTTGAGTTTGCTGATCTTATCGACATGCTCGATGGAGAGGAGTTCGATGAAAAACCAGTCGATCTTAAAACGTTTGTTAGAAGTCCAGAATACCTTGGGCTTCCAGAGCTTTCCGACTATCAGTACACGCTTATCGAAAAAAGTTCGCAAATCTACAAAGAGTCAACACTCATCAAGCTATTTGGAGAAGAAGAAGGAAGAATAAGATTTAAACAGACTGCTAATGAAGTAGTTGCTCAGCTCGGAAAAGGTTCTGGAAAAGATTACTGCTCAACAATTGCAGTAGCATACATTGTATATCTTTTGTTATGCCTAAAAGATCCAGCAACATATTATGGCAAACCTCCAGGAGATAGCATTGACATTATCAATATTGCTATCAACGCTCAGCAGGCAAGCAACGTTTTCTTTAAAGGATTTAAGACACGCATCGACAAGTCACCTTGGTTTGCTGGAAAGTATAACGACAAAGCTTCAGAAGTTAAATTTGATAAGGCTATTACAGTACACTCAGGTCACTCAGAACGTGAAGCCTGGGAAGGATATAACGTTATAGTAGTTATCCTTGATGAGATTTCAGGCTTTGCAATTGAAAATACAACAGGTCACGATCAGGCAAAAACAGGTGCAGGTATATATGATATGTACCGTGCATCAGTGGACTCCCGTTTTCCAGACTTTGGCAAGGTAATACTTTTGTCTTTCCCAAGATACAAAAACGATTACATACAGCAAAGATATAATGCCGTTGTTGCAGAAGTTGAAACCGTTATTCGTGATCATGAATTTAAGATGGACGAGGACCTACCAGACGGGACTGTTGGCAATGAGTTTGAGATTCAATGGGAAGAAGATCACATAATCTCATATAAAATACCAAAAGTTTATGCTTTAAAAAGGCCTACTTGGGAAGTAAACCCAGTTAGAAGCATTAATGATTTTAAGGTTGCATTCTTTACTAACCCTCTTGATGCCCTGTCACGTTTTGCCTGCATGCCACCAGATGCTGTAGATGCATTCTTTAAATCAAAAGAGAAGGTCGAGAAGGCATTTAATAAAGCGCACCTTGCGGTAGATAACTTTGGCAGACTAGAAGATTGGTTCTTGCCAGATCCAGATAAAGAATATTTTATACACGTTGACCTTGCTCAAAAGCATGACCACTGTGCCGTTGCAATGGCACATGTTAACAAATGGGTAAATGTAAAAGTAACAGATACTTATTCACAGCCAGCTCCAATTGTAGAAATAGATGCTGTCAGATTTTGGACACCAACAAAAGATAAGTCTGTAGACTTTACTGAAGTTAAAGATTATATTCTTTCATTGAAAACACGAGGATTTAAAATTCGTGTATGTACCTTTGACAGATGGAATTCACATGATATGATGCAACAACTAAAACAATACGGCATCAATACAGAAATTCTATCTGTCGCTAAAAAGCATTATGACGATATGGCAATGGTTGTTGCTGAAGAAAGAGTAATTGGTCCGCATATTCCTTTGCTAATTGATGAGCTATTGCAATTAAGAATTATGCGAGATAGGGTAGACCACCCAAGAAAAGGCTCAAAAGACTTGGCGGATGCAGTTTGTGGATCAATTTATAACTCAATAAGTAGAAGTAAGTTTGATACAAATCAAGAAGTAAATATACATACATATGAATCTATGAGCTACGACAATGATTTTGGAACAGAAAATGACGGAGAAACTAACTCCTATAATCTTATAAGGGCACCAAGAATGCCAGAAAATTTAAGAGACGCAATGGACAGGATGCAAATACTATGAGCACGTATCAAGAAAAAGCAAAAGAATGCAAGTGTTGTGGAAAGCATGTTCCGCTACCTACTGTATTAAAAGAATATAATGGAATAGTTCTTTGCCCAACTACATTCTCTAATGTAATTGAGTATAAGAGAATATGGAAGCTAGCTGGACATAGGCCAATGGGAAATATTAGAAAACATTTTTCTGAATACGTACAGCAAATAGTTGAATCAACTATTGACAAAAATGAAGACGGCACGTTATAATAGACTTCTAAGCAACAATAGCTTAGTTGGTTAAAGCCCCGAACTCATAATTCGGTAATCGTAGGTTCAAGTCCTACTTGTTGCACGAAAGGTAAATATGCACAGCGAAGACAGAATGGAATATTATATTTCAATAGGTGCAATAGAGTTGGCTGGTATGGACTCAGACGGCGAATTTATATTTAATATAACAGACAAAGCAAAAGTCCTTGCCCCAGAGTTATGGAAAGCTCACCAAGAGCACGTTGATGAATCTTTGGTTGAACTATATAATAAAGGATTAATTAGTGTTACTTATAATGACGATCTTGAAGCAGTAATTGAAATGTCAGATGAAGGAAAAAAGCTAGCAAAAGAATTTGGTTTAATTCAAATGGACATGGATACCGATATTCCAAATGATTAAGTTAGGCCTTCGTAGCTCAGGGGATAGAGCGAGACTCTTCTAAGGTCTGCGTCGCAGGTTCGATTCCTGCCGAGGGCACAATGCGGATGTTGCATATTGGTAGTGCCTCTGCCTTCCAAGCAGAAGGGGTGAGTTCGATTCTCATCATCCGCTCCATTTCTCACTCGTCCAACGGCAGGACATCGCCCTTTGGAGGCGAGAATCGTGGTTCGAATCCATGGTGAGAAGCTAAAAAAATGATATACTAATCATAAGCAGTACAAAAAATAAGGAGAACAAGATGAACGTTTTAAAAAAGCTTAAGGATTTTTTTGGAGTTAAAGAAGATGTCTATTCTGTAAACATAGATGAGATTTTAGCACCAGCCAAGAAGGCTGCCAAGAAAGCTCCAGCAAAGAAGGTAGCCAAGAAGGCTCCTGCAAAAAAGACAGCTAAAAAGGCACCAGTCAAGAAGGTGGCTAAGAAAGCGCCAAATAAGAAGGCTAAGTAATGTTTGAGTACTACGTTAAAAAGGTTACAAAGGTTGTAGACGGAGATACCATCGATGTAGATATTGATCTTGGATTTGATATCTCATTTAGCTCACGAGTTAGGTTGGCGGGAATAGATACTCCTGAAAGCCGTACTACAGACAAAATGGAAAAAGCGCTTGGCCTTGAATCTAAAGAGTATTTAAAGAAAGCAATTGATGCATCTAAGACTGTTGTTATTAAAACAGAAAAAATGGACTCATCAGAAAAATACGGGCGTATCCTTGGATGGCTATTCTTAGATGGATCTAAAGTATCAGTTAATGAACAAATGATTGCCGATGGATATGCCTGGGGATACCTAGGGGATACCAAGGTAAAGGACTTTGAAGCACTTGCTAAAGTAAGGGCTAAGAAGAAATAGACAAAATATAAATATTTTGCTATAATAATATATGGATCGCTCATTAGAGGGTCCATATATTAATTTATTCGCTTGAAAGGGGAATATAATGGTAACACAATTCGCAATGGATCTATTCAATGATCCTTTTTTTATTGGCTTCAACAGGGACCTAGCCCGTCTAAATACTGCACACAAAATCAACTCTCAGTCATATCCTCCATATGATCTTCTTAAACTAGATGAAGACACATATAGGCTATCTCTTGCTATTGCAGGATTTACCAAGGAAGATATCAGTGTCTCAGTAGACAATGGAACACTTATTATTAAGGGTGAAATTGTAGAAGTTACAGATGCAGAAGTTGTTCACAAAGGAATTGCTGGCAGAAAGTTCGTCAGATCTTTTGCTTTAGGTGAATACATGGAAGTGTCTGGTGCAGAGCTAAAGGATGGTCTTCTACATATTAATGTGGATCGTATTGTTCCAGAAGAAAAGAAGCCTAAAACAATTAAAATCAAGTAAGGTATAATAGAAATCTGCACCCCGTCACTGGGGAGTCGCAGATAGCGGGCCGTTACCCGCAGGATGGACCTGAGCATGTCCTCAAACTGCTCTTTATTATTAAAGGAGAATTATGGAAATCTTAGAAACTGCAATACCTCAAGTTCAGATTATTAAAAATTTTATTAGCCCAGAAGAGGTAGAAACTATTAACTCTGCTCTATGTTCTCTTTCCGAATCTGACTGGAATTCTTTTGATGCAGAAAGACGAATTCAAAGATATAAGGATTTAAAGAAAAATAAAGCTGAAATTTCAGGAAGCAACCCTACTGGTAGAAAAGATGCCTGGGACGGAATGACTATAGGAACAACAGATATTCAACAAGCTAGACTTATGTACCCAAACTTTCCACTAGACCTTGTTTTTGATATGGAAAAGAGAATGCAATCTACTGCTGAAGAAATGTTTGGAGAAGATCTGCTAGTCCAGCTATCGGGACTTCATAGATGGAGAGTTGGTAGACTTCAGGAGCCACACATTGATTACTTTGACCCAGAGGAAGAGTATGATTGGGAAGAGCTAGCTAATTATAGGATATGGCCAGAAAGCGCAGAAAAGTTTGGTAAAACATTTTTTGATAAACATTATTCAAGCTTAGTTTATTTTAATGACGACTATGTAGGCGGATCTCTTTACATGCCACAATACGATTTTGAAATTCAGCCAGAGCCAGGAATGCTTATTTCATTTAAGGGAGACTCAAAGCATCTTCATGGTGTTCGTGAGATAACAGCAGGAGTCAGACATACGCTTTCTGTTTTTTGGACTAAGAAATCTTGGTATGAAATTCCAGGAAACTCACAAGTTTTTCCAGGAAGACACCCAAAATAAAAATGCCAGTATACGAATACAAATGCTCATATGATGATGCACATGCAACAATGTCAGTGCACAGGTCTATTGTTGATGATGACCCAGGCTATACATGCGTTGAATGTGAGTCGGAAATGACTAGACACTTCACACCTTTTGGAATACAGTTTAAAGGTAATGGCTTTTATAAAACAGATAATCCTAAATAGTTAAGTGGTATAATTATTAAGTAGGCAAAGATATTGCATTACTTAGGAGATACCTAGTTGACTAGAAAGTTACAGTATACCTTAACCAGCCTTTTTATAATCGGCTGGCTCTTTCTTTTTGCGCCAAGTAATGCCCATGCTGAGGAAGTTACAGTTCAGGTAACACCAGCAAATCCATCTTCAGATACCGCCACAGCAACCACTCCTATTACAGTTGAGACAGTTGCAGCTAAGGTCGAGACAGCAGAAACAACACTACAAGCGGCAGCCCAGGCACAAGGCAATGCGATCATATCTACAATTCAAGCAAATGTGCCAAACACAGATACTCAGACTGCTACTCAAATTGCTACAACTCAAGAGCCAATTAAGGCAGCAGTTGAATCAGCAACAGTTAAGGTGCAAGAGGCTAACACTGCAATACAGTCTGCTGAGACAGCAGTTACAGTTGCAGCGACAGCCCAAACAGCAGTTGAATCACAAACTGCAGTAGTTGCCACAGCAACAACAAATCTAAATAATGCTCAAACAAATTTGAATACAGTAACACAACAGGTTGAATCACAAACTGCTGTAGTTGCTACAGACACCACAAACCTTTCCGCAGCCCAAGCTGCTGCAGATGCTTCAGCCGTAGAAACCACAACTAATGGAATTGAAGTAACGACATACGCATCCCCTGGCGGACAGCAGCCCCCACTTCCAGCAGAAAATGCAACACCACTTTCAACAACAACAGTTCCTTATATTGCTCACCAATTTGGAAGCGGACAGGTATTTAATTCTGGGCGGGTAGACAATGTAATTGTTAAATTTGAAGGAACTATTACCGTTCCAGAAGAAGCAGTAACGGTAAAATATGCAATTCATTCAGATGATGGCGCAAAGATGTATGTCGATGGGCAGCTTGCAATCAATGAGTGGATTGATAAGGGCGGGGGTTGGAGTCAATATTCTCCAACCTACAACACAGATGTAGATAAACAACAGGACTTTACCATTTGGTACTATGAAAATGGTGGAGCATCACAAGTTATACTTGGCTGGCTAATAATGAGACAAGATGGAAGCGGATATTTTACTACTCCAAATCAAACAGCATTTGCAACTACAATAGTAACAAAAGATCCAGTATTAGTTGCCGCAGTTGCCACCGCACAGACAACTCTTAACACTGATACTGCAGTACTTAATACTCTTACTACACAGAAGACTGCAGCAGAAGCAGTAGTTGTAGATAAAACAGAGGTCAAAGCAGCAGAAGTTGCTACACTGAATCAGCTTACAGAAACTGCTACAGTAACAGTTCAAACAGCAGATGCCCTTGCTAATACAGCAACAACAAAGGTAAATGAAGCAGTAACTGCAATGACAAATGCAGCACAGGTTACAGTTAATTATTATGCAGAGCAACAAGCAGCAGCACAAGCCGCTGCAAATGCCGCAGCAGAGGCTGCAGCAGCACAAGCAGCACAAGAAGCAGCAGCAGCGGAAGCTGCAGCACAAAGAGCAGCTGCACAAGCAGCAGCAGCAGAAGCAGCCGCCAAGGCAGCAGCGGAAGCTGCAGCAAAGGCAGAAGCAGAAGCCAAAGCAGCAGCGGAAGCTGCAGCAAAGGCAGAAGCAGAAGCTAAAGCCGCAGAGGAAGCAGCAGCTAAGGCTGAAGCAGACCGTGTAGCCGCAGAAGAAGCCGCTGCTAAAGCAGAGGCTGATCGTATAGCAGCAGAAGAAGCAGCAGCGCAAGCAGAACAAGAAGCTAAAGAACAAGCTGAAGCAGATGCAAAAGCGGAAGCGGATAGGTTAGAGGCAGAGGCTAAAGCGGCAGCGCAAGCAGAAGCAGATGCTAAAGCAGAAGCAGAAGCTAAAGCACAAGAAGCGGCAGATGCAAAAGCGGAAGCTGAAGCAAAAGCTGCAGAGTTAGAAGCGGCTAAAGCAGAGGCGGAAGAATTAAAGAAAGCAGCAGAAGAAGGCAAACTAACTGAAGAGCAAAAGGAAGTTGTTGTAGAAAAACTTCTTGAGTCGATTAAGCCTGGAGAAACAGTTTCATCTGCAGATATAAAAGCAGCAGGCGTATCATATTCTGATTTGCCACCAGCAACACCAGTAGATGTTCGTACTGATGAAAATGGAAATGCTGTTGTAATTACTGCAGCCGTTGCTGCCCAAGTAGAATTATTACAAAACCCAGGAGCGCTGGTGGAAGAACTGTTTACAAACCCAGCAGCAGCATTGGCTGCATTTGGAAGCATAGGTGCGGATATGTCAGATGAAGAAAGAGAAGAAGCAACAGATATGGTGGTTGCTACAGTTGTAGCAGCAGGTGCAGCAATTAACGCAGCAGCAGTTGCCACAGGAGGGGCCACTGGAAGTGGCACAGGAGGCGGAGGAAGTTCTGGTGGGGGTGGCGCTTCAGGTGCCAATTCACCAGGTTCACGAGGAGGAAGAAAATGGTAAGAATAATAAAGAATATCCTAAAAGATATGGTTGACCAAGCATGGACCCTTCTTGGTATGTTTATTGCTTGGGTAGTTCTGGACGGAAGTGCAAAGACTATTGTTGGTTATGGAATCATGGCTACCACAGCTCTTTGGATAATTACAAGCCCAATAAGAAATAGAAACTCAGATTAGGGTATAATAGTGTTATGAGGAAATTAATCACTATTGCCCTATCTGGGCTATTAATGCTATCATTAACTGGATGCGATTCTTTAAACAGATACCGCTATGAATGCCAAGATCCTAAGAATTGGGAAATTTCAGCATGTAATCCTCCAGAATGTGAAGCCTCACAGACTTGTACAAAAGATGTAATAAAAATTACACCTACTACACCAGAACAGGAAATAACAAATGGCTAAAGAAAGATTAACGGCTGCAGACCTAGATGCTCGTTTAAAGTTTATTTTAGGAATAACGCTGGGAAGCATTCTGTTTCTAACAGCAATCGGAATTATTTACGGATTATTGTTCGTAACACAGCCTATTGGAGCACAGTCAGAAAATGACAAGATGTTTTTCAATGTGCTTGGAAGTATTGCAACATTTATTACAGGAACACTTGCAGGAATTCTAATCGGCAATTCAGGGGCCAAGGATATTATGGCAGCTCAGATAGCAAATAAAGAAGTAGATGCAAAGAATACACAGGCAGACAAAAAATTAGAAGCAGAAATTGATGCAACTGCAGCACGTTTAGCGGCAAAGCCAGACGGACAAATGCCAGCAGAGCAGCCAGTTGATACAGATTGGGACAAAGACTAATGGCAGATCAAGGTACAGCAGCACGTTTAATAGAAGTTGCTACAGCAGAGATTGGAACCATTGAAGGCCCAAAGGATAACGAAACTAAGTATGGTGCTTTTATGAAAGCTAACTTCCAACCATGGTGCGGAAGTTTTGTAAATTGGTGTGGGTCGGAAAGTGGCGTAAAGATTCCTAACACCGTTTATACTCCAGGTGGCGCCGCAGCATTTAAAAAGGCTGGGGCATGGATCGATGGAGACATTGCAGATCCAGAGCCAGGAGATATTGCCTATTTTGATTTCCCATCAGATGGCGTCGATAGAATTTCTCACGTAGGTATTGTTGTTAAAGACAATGAAGACGGAACTGTTTGGTGTATAGAAGGAAACACATCTTCAAAGAAGTCTGGAAGTCAAAGAAATGGCGGAGAAGTTTGCAAACAACTTCGTGCATACAAGAAAAATAAAGCAGGAGTTATGATTTCAATTGTAGGTTTTGGAAGACCAAAGTTTGGCGGAGCAACTAAGCCTGCTGCATCTAAGTCTCAAAAAATTGCACCTAAAGCAAAAGTGTGCGAGACCTGCGGTCAATCAATAAAATAAATAAGTATTTAGTGATATACTTAGAGTATGAACACCTATAAAGTTAAAATGGACGTAGAGTTAGAGGTTACTGCCTTTAATGAGACTGATGCAAGAGACTATGTTGGTGATATATTTAATATAGACGATGAAATTAAAAAGGTTAATATCGTTAAAATAACAGAAAAGAATAAATAAAATCCTTGACAGAGCCGCAGTTTTTACTGTATAATAATACATAGAAGCTGCGGTTTCTGCTTTGGCCCATAGCTCAGCAGGCAGAGCGGGAAGCTGTTAACTTCTAGGTCCTAGGTTCGAATCCTAGTGGGCCAGCAAAGCAATCTAGGCGGACTTACTAGATAGGAAAGAAATGCTTAACCTTACACTTAAAGGTGTAGAAGTATTTATACAAAGATCTAAAACCAAAAGTCAAGAATCGTACTGGGACAATTATGATTTGTTAATTTGGAAAGAGACGCCAGGCGGCTTTACTAATATAAAAGGGATGTTTCGAAAAGATCAGTGGGGCGTTGCAGAAAGAATTGCTGCTAACGAACAAGGAATCTGGAAGCTGCCGATAAAATATGTCAAACATTTTAAATGAACTAGGTGTGGATGAAGATGATTTAGATTGGTTTCATCTAGGCATTTGCAGAGGAATGGATACAAATTTATTTTATGACAAGTATGAGGCGGATGTCAATATAGCAAAAAGTATTGATGAGGCTTGCTTTAGTTGTCCAGTTTCAAAGATGTGTTATCAGGCAGGTGTAGAAAATGATGAGCAAGGAGTATGGGGAGGAATTTATTTAAATTCTGGATCTATAGACAAGGCAAGAAATCTACACAAGACACCCGAAGCTTGGAAAAAGATTAGGATGAAAAATGGAATTTATAAATAAAGATAAAGACCATTTTAAGTATGGTATAAATGAATGGACTGGTGAACCTAATAAACCAGTTTTTTATACGCCAGAGATGGCAAAAAGAATCAGGGAAATTAAAAAACCTGTTATGAGTTTGCAAATGGACATAGTAAAATATCCAGAGTTTTTAGCAATAAGACTATATGAAGACAATTTTTTACAATACGAAGGTATTAAAAAAGAAATAGTAATTGATTACGTTGGAAAAGTTAAAAAGATAATCGAGTCTTACGGGGTAAGATGCGAACTGGAAGGGGTCCCAAGTGCGAGAATATTACGAAGTAATTAAGGTTGTTTTTATTCACGCTGAAAGAGTATATGGATCAGTCGAGAGCCTGGGCATATATGCGTCAAAAGTTAAATACCAAAAAGATGGTATTGAAATAGAAGAAGTGCTAGAAAACGATGAGTTTACGATAATGGATGAAATCGTTTTTGAACACATAGAGGAATCTAATTAATGGAAAAAATACTATGCTACTCCTGTAATAAGAGTAAGAATAAATTAAGTGTAAGAAAATCAATTTTAATTCCAATCAACCTGTTACTGTGTGAAACATGCATAGCCGCTAAACTTGAGCCAAGGTGGGTTGTTATTTTGTCTGGAAGACAATTGGGGCCAGAGGCAGTAAAGGAATTTATTGTCAAAAAAAGATATCTTGGAACCGACATTGCAGCCTCAGAATTGTTTGTATAATTAAGAGTTAGCACTTATTTTAGGGTATAATTAAACTATTATGACTCTAGACTCCAACTCCGTTATTATTGTTATTCTTGCCGCATTATTAAGCGGAATGGGAACAGCGATGATTAATGGGATCAGGGAGTCTAAAAAAGAAAAAATTAGGCGTACTGAGCGTGAACAAGACATGCTCAAAATGGAATTAAAAGACCTTAAAATTGAGTTATATAAATTAGAGAAAGATCTAATTGAATGGCGAGATAAATATTATGAGGCTGTTCAAGAGCTTATTGAGGTTAAGGGCGAGCTTGAAAATTGCCTAGTTGAACTAAGCCATATTGTTCATCACGAGGACTAGCGCTTCGAATTTATATTTAGTATACTAGTAGTATGACTTGTATAGTAGCAATTGCCCAAAATGGTGTCGTTTATATGGCATCAGATCATGCTGCGTCAGATGATAAAACTGGTTGGATTCTTGCAAGAAAAGAGCCCAAGGTTTTTAAAGTAGGACAGTACGGTGTTGCATTCACGGACTCATTCCGTATGGGGCAGATCCTTCAGTACTCCTGGACCCCACCAAAATATACCCCCACAAAAACCAACTCAGGTTTAGATAAATTTATGAGAACCAAGTTTATTGATTCTGTCAAGCAAGCATTTAAAGACAACGGATACGGAAGCATCGGATCATCATCAGAAGAAGATACTGGCGGTATCTTTATAGTTGGGGTATGCGGTAGAATATTTACTATTGATGAAGACTTTCATGTAGGAGAAAATGTTGTTAACTACATGGCGGAAGGCAGTGGTGGAATGATAGCGCTAGGAGCATTATACGCTACCAAGAACCAAAAGAATCCAAGGCTACGCTTAAAGGCTGCATTAGAAGCTGCAAGCGAGTTTAATATGAGCGTATCTGCCCCCTATACATACATCCAAGTTTAAGGTATAATAGTAGTATGAAGTGGCTAATAGTAATCATACTTGCATTAGTAGTATACCGCTGGGTATCAAAGATTAAAAGAAATGTCAACTTGTTTCTGGAAAACTATGAAATTGCAATTATAGACAAAGAAGATATAGAGCGACAAGGAACACATACTGACGATATCTTAAAGCTTCGCCCAGAAAGTTATGATAACTCTATGGATATGAGGGGAACCCCCACTCACGTATGTCCATGCGGATCAAACATCTGGAGCCTAAAGGTTATTTTTGAAGATTTTGAAATTGCTACATATTTCTTAGATATGGAATGTGTTAGTTGTGGTAGTGTTGCAACGGCACCTACCCCTGTAGACAGAGAGGCACTGGAATGAGAAAGTCAGAAAGACTAAGACTGCTGGAAATGCAGGTAGTCAGACTCGAAATGCTGGTTGAGTTGTATACACAAAGCTTAACTAATCTATTAGAATCTCAAGGCCTACAATCGCCAAGTCATCTTGACGCTGGCAAGTGGTATAAGGCTAAGCTAGATAAACTAGACAACGAATAACCTATTGACAACCTGTCAATATTTAGTAGAATAGGTACTATGAATAAAAAACTAATCACGGCTCTTGTAGCCCTTACACTAGCACTACCAATTACTGCAAATGCTGCTCCTAAAGTTAACCTTAAGAGCACATCATTTTCTGCACCAACGATAGCAATCCTAGACACAGCGATTGACATGTCACAAAGTAAGTTTAAGAATAGCGTTGTTCACGAAGTATGTTTAATCGAAATCTTCTTTGATTCAGCAGCACGTTGTCCGAACGGACTTACTCAAATGGAAGGTCCTGGCGCAGCCACACTTCCAAAAGAAAAGCTTGCTGTAAGTGGATTTGATCACGGAACTTTAATGGCAGATCAAGCACTTCAAGCTAATCCAAATGTAAAGATTGTCTTTATTAGAATTGTGGGACAGCGTGTAAATGGAAATAGAGAGCATACAAACGAAGCAACTGTTTACAATGCTCTTCAATGGGTAATTAATAATCAGTCTAAATTTAATATTCAGTCTGTTGCAATGGCACAAGGATCACACTCCCTGGGAGTTGCTGGGACAGATTATTGCCCAAAGACTCCGACAACTGTTGAGAAGATTAAGTCTCTAAATGCCCTCGGTGTTGGAGTTTTCTTTCCAGCAGGTAACAATAGCGACTACAAGAGAGTTTCATGGCCTTCCTGTATCCCAGAGTCAATCTCTATGGGTGCAACAATGCCAACTGGATCTATTGCATTCTATTCTAATTACGATGCTAAACTAATTGATTTCTATGCTAGAGGAACAACTGTTCTATACGGACTTGACGCTAAGAAAACTAACTTTGCTGGAACTTCAGCATCTGTTTTAGTTGGAGCAACTTCTTGGGCAACCATTAAATCTGTTAAGCCTAATTTAACTTACACAGAACTATATGATTTAATTTCAAGAACTGCTCTTGTAACAACAAGTTCAAGAGTCGGCAGCGGTAAGCTAATAGACTTGGCAAAAGCAATTGGCTGAGGATAAGACAACAGTTCTAGAAGGAATCATTCAAGATATTGGAAAAGAGTTGTATCAGAAATGGTATAACGCTCTTGCAATTGAAGATAGAACCGAAGAGGCATCAAAAGTAATGTTAGCAAACGCTAACGAGACCGCCTTCTGGACTATTCAAGAATTTATGAATAGATTCAATGCAGCAGCAGAAGCACTAAGGGATAACTAAATTGATCATAACTGATAATTCATTTGACGAAGTAGTATCAGCGAATGATCTAGTCCTTATTGATTTCTGGGCCGAATGGTGTGGTCCATGCAAGAAGCTGTCTCCAATTCTTGATGAGATATCAAATGAGCGTGGTCTACTGGTCGGTAAGTTAAATGTTGATGAGAATCCTCAAAAAATGGAGGAGTTCTCTGTACATTCAATACCAACTATGGTATTATTTAAGTCTGGTCAACCAGTTAAGACGATTACTGGTGCTAAACCTAAACACCTTTTGCTAAAGGAGTTGTCAGAATGGATTTAGAATTTGATTCAGAAGATGCTAATCATTTAGAGTTTGAAATATGGCTTAAGAATGGTTATGATCGAGGTTGGGTATCAGATGTATTTTGTAATACGCATGATGTTCCACCAATGTCAGATGAAGAAATGCAAGAATGGGATGATGGCGGAGATCCCTGCTCGTTTCATGTAAAGTTACATGAATTACACTAAGTTTCTGTGCTCACATAAGAGGCAGAAGAAATAAGGAGAATAAATTAAATGAACTCATTTAAGAAAGTATCGCTAATCATCGCTGCAGCCCTGACTAGCACAATGCTTGTATCACCAGCAGCTATCGCTAACGCTGGAACTGTAACCCTAACGGTTGCGGGATCTGCAGCAACAGGTGGAACAGTAGTAGGAACACCTGTAGCACTACCAGTACCAGCAGATAACAGTATCGATGCAGCAGATGCATTGAAGATTGCTGTAACATCAGTAGACACTGGAACAGTAGTAACAGCAGTTGCAACTAATGCAACAATTGTTTCTGCTCTAGCAACATCAGCAGCACCAGTAACCGCATCAAGCGGATCTTCAACACTTTCAGTTTCAACAGGAACTGGAAACTCAGCAGACTTTTATGTATATACTAAAAGTACAGCAGTAGGAACAGTATCGATCACACGTGCTGGAACTACAACAGTTTATTATGTACAAGGTACCGCAGGTGCTTTGAACTCAATCGCTTTGACTGCACCAGCATCTGGAGCAGCAGGCACAGTAGCAACACTAAAAGTAACTGGATACGATGTATTCGGAAACGTTAAGGGTGGAGCAACAATTAATACTCTAGTATCTTCAAATGGTGTTGCAACAGCAACAGCGCTTACAACAGATACAGCAACAGCAACACTAGGAACAAAGGAGCAGACAGTAACACTTCCTGCTTCAGGTTCAGTTGTTGTTACAGCATACGCAACAGTTGCAACAGCAGTAACTGGCCTTACAGCACCAGTAGGTGCGGTAACAGCAACAGTAGTAGTTCGTGATCTTGCAGGAGAACTTGCAGCAAAGAACGCAGAACTTGCAACAGCTAATGCAGCACTTGCAGTCGCTAATGCAGCACTTGCAGCAGAAAGAGCGGGACGTGCAGCCGATAAGGCAGCATCAGATTCTGCAACTGCAACAGCAAAGGCAGCATCAGATCTTGCTAAGGCTACATACATCAAAGAGTACAACGCTCTAGCAACAAAGTGGAACAAGAAGTTCCCTAAGCTAAAGGTTGCACTAAAGAAGTAAATCTTCTATTAAAGGGGCAGGACTTTAGGGTCTTGCCCCTTTACCCTATAAATGCTAGAATTGGCACATGGATAAGATTCAGGATTATTTAGATGAAAAGCACAGAAAAAAAATAGCAGACGAAATTAGATATTTAGAATTGCCTCCAGAGTGGAGACCAAACGAAGTAATAAGATATATAGTTAGGATAATAGAAAAAAACAATGGGTAAACACCACGATAAAATTAAAAAAGCTTTAGAGCAAAGAATTGCTGCTACGCCAAATGGAGCGGGGTTTAAAAAGCCTGGATCAATGAATAAGAAAAAGACAGGGTACCGTGGCCAAACAGCCAAAGGATCTAAATAGTGTTTGGTGAAGTCTGCGAAATGGCAGGATGTAGTAATAAGTCTACTAGAATAGCTGCCAAGTCAGAGGGCGGAATCATAGATATATGTGATGACTGCTGGCACAAGGAATACCGATCTTAATCAACTAAATGCTATAATAGAGGTATGAGCGGAATACTAGTCCCGCTTAAATAAATAACCTATAGGAGTAATACAATGACAAACGGAAATGATCTAACAGGATTTAACGAAGTAAAGGCACCAACAACAACAGCATGGAATGGTGAGCAATATGCAGCAGACCCTGCTGCAGCTTTCCCATCAACAGACAAGTCATCACAAGATGGCGCAGGACTTGGTAACGGCGGTAAGTAACAATGTGCGTTGAATGTGGATGCGAAGCATTTGGTAGCGAAACTGGCATTGTTCCAGTAACCATTACTGATGTTTCAAGAGATGGTGAATCAGGTTTAACACTAAACATGACTTCAACACCTGAGCAGACAAGACAATTTATCAATGAGTGAGAATGGCACAGGAATGGCTACTCCACCAAATAATGAACCATCAGGAGCTTTAACAAGTCGAGAAGTACCAAGAAAGTATCCTAAACAAGGAACAAGATCTGGAATTAAAATCGACCAGAACAAGCATGGTATACGAAGAGAAACATCTTTAGACCCAAAGCCACAGAAAAAAGGCAGACCAAAAAAGGTATAACTACATATTAGATATGGCCCCATTTATAGTGGGGCTATATTTATTTAAGGATAACTATGTGTAAAAATTGCGGTAACTGTTCATCAGAACACGGAGCAAGAACTATAGATGACGCTATAGATGAGACCCTTGACTCTCCCGTTTAAATATTATATAATGATTATATGAGAGAGCCTAAAATTATGAAAATGGACTGGCGTCCACTAGGCTATTGGCCTGTATATAAAGACGGAAAGCTTACATGGGAAAAGGATCCAGATGATGCTAACTAATTTAATAGAAAAATATTTAATGCGCCCTAAACGCCTTAGAGAGGCAATTCAGGCGGTAGTCAGGGAAAATGATGAATTGCTACATAGACTTGCAGAATATAAAGAAGAAGGCCCCACCAATTTAACATGGGCGGAAGGCGATAGATGGTATGGATGGACATATAATAAAGAAAAAAAGCGTTATTACTTTGATGATATTGGTAATGAATCATTAATGGGTTTATGGGAAGATCAATGGGCAAGAGAAGAGTCTAAATGACAGAGTATTGGTCCTATGTATTAGCAGCTATTGGCGTAACGGGAATATTCTTTGTTGGTCGCAAGACTATATGGGGATGGCTAATACTTTGCGTTAATGAATGTCTTTGGATTATTTATGCCCTAACAACGAATCAGTATGGGTTTATTATTGCTGCAGTTGCTTATGGAATAGTTTATATTAAATCTTACTTACTTTGGAGGCGGGAAGCCACAAAAGGCGTCTGGCTATGACACAAACATATACCTATAGATGCGTATGTAAATGTAAGTTTCAGATGGAGATTAGATTAAAGCGTGAATTGGATTTCGAGGTAGTATGCGTAAGAACTGGGTGTGACCTGATCATGGAGCCCTTTCTTGAGAGCGTAGTAGATGACAATAACGGTTAGCGCCTATTGTGTTTTATGCCAAAAAAACGTGGTAGGGAAGCTAAATGAAATAGTAGCCCTGGAGTCAGGCAAAATGCTTCATATAGGGGAATGCCCAGATTGTTTCTACCAGATAAAAAGAATCATAAATGACAAAATGGTATACTAAGACTTATGAGTAAAGAAGGATATAAGCCAACATCAGGGATGCAATCTGCAGCCCGTAGAGCAATTAAACTTAAAGAGCAAGGCAAAG
>Ga0247723_1000633_pt1 | contig 23292 bp, 12 predicted proteins | sample MSEWelMarce5H_FC_FD_189079 | JGI IMG/M metagenome (GOLD analysis project Ga0247723, IMG submission 189079) | Subsurface sediment microbial communities from gas well in West Virginia, United States - MSEEL Well Study Marcellus 5H_FC | ecosystem: Environmental > Terrestrial > Deep subsurface >... | reverse complement strand
ACTTCAGGTACATCACTTGCTGGGCCGTTAAAATCACAGATGGAATTCCCGGAATAATGTATCCAACATTCTGGGGCCCAGTAGCAAAAATTCTCAATTCAGGATCTGGAGAGTACCACAAGATCTCCACATACTCATTGGGATTTATCGTTTCTACAAACCAGTTCCAAGCTGCTACTACTTTGGTATCGTTCTTGTCTAGTTCAACATTGGTGTTAGAATCAGGGACATCCGTTCCGTTTTGCGATAGCCAAATTTCAATATTGTCTACACCCGAATCTGTTTTATCCAACTGTGAAGAAAACTGAACATTGTAAATCCCAGGATAGTCGAAAGTGATCTGAGATCCAGAGACTATACTAACTCCATTAGATCCTGCAGTTGTGTTATAGGTTAGTCTGTTAGGAATTCCTCCAGTGATACCTATGTTGTTCTGTGTTGTGGTATCATAAAAACTTCCATAGTACCCAAGTGCACCTCCAGCTCCTGGGGAACCATCGGTTCCTGATGTACCCGAGCTTCCAGATGTACCTGAAGTTCCACTTGTTCCTGATGAACCTGATGTTCCCGAGGTTCCACTTGTTCCTGATGTACCTGAAGTTCCATTGAGACCACTAGTTCCACTGGATCCTGAAGGACCATCCGTTCCCGATGTTCCCGATGTTCCAGATGTTCCAGAAATGCCCTGTAGATTACATGTACTGGGAGATAAAGGTCCAGTTGCTCCGGTTGCTCCAAACTGGGAAACCGTAACAACAAGAGATCCAAGGTTGGTGTCATATGAGCTGACAACACCATTTAAATAGTTGTTTAAGTCATAAGAAACAATGATACCCTCTCCAGGAGTAAAAGCAAGTCCTGGGCTTGCAACCACAGCCAATGGAGATCCGACAGAAAGTGCAGAGTAGTCAATAGGGGTTGCTACTGCTCCATAATAAGAGGGAGAAACCCCGGATGTTCCACTTGTTCCAGATGTTCCACTTGTCCCGGATGTCCCGGAGGTTCCCCTTGTCCCGGAGGTTCCGGAGGTTCCGGATGAACCGCTTGTCCCAGAAGATCCTGAGGTCCCACTAGTTCCAGATGTTCCAGATGTTCCAGATGTTCCATCGGTTCCTGAAGATCCGGAGGTTCCTGATGAACCACTTGTTCCGGAAGATCCCGAGGTCCCGCTAGCTCCAGATGCCCCCGATGTACCCGATGTTCCATCAGTTCCCGAAGATCCAGAGGTTCCCGACGACCCAGATGTTCCTGAAGATCCACTTGTTCCGGATGATCCTGAGGTTCCAGATGATCCTGAGGTTCCCGAAGTTCCACTTGCTCCAGAGGTTCCACTTGTTCCAGAAGACCCCGGGGAACCACTCACCCCGGAAGATCCTGATGTTCCTGATGTTCCCGATGTTCCTGAACCGGTCCCTCCAGAAATAGTAACAGTAACAAAGTTACCAGATGCAGTAACAGAAGAAACACCGGATCCAGTAAAATAAATCCCAGTAGCACCCGAAGTTACTTGTCCGGATGGTCCTGAAACTGCAACGGAAGGTCCTGAAGTGCCAGATGTTCCAGAAGATCCAGATGTTCCAGAACTGCCACTTCCGCTGCCACTACCTCCTCCGGAAGGCTGATAGACAGAAAGAATTATAGAAGCTTGACCTCCTGTATATGGAGGGGATGGAGGTTGATATCCATAGAAATAAGCAGAAGAGTCTGCACTGCTCCATAGAAGTTCGATATAATCTCCAGCATTTACAGTAACTCCAAGATTCCAAGACAATATTACAGACACAGAACTAGAATAACTCCTAGTACTTCTTAGAGTATAAGGAACTTCTGATCCATTCTTAGTTAACCAAATGTCTATAGAGTCGGTAGTATTAGAAGCACTAAAATTTCCATTAAGCTCAATAAAGTAATCTCCGGCATTCTGAAAAGTAACCTGTGTTGCTGTTGCTCCTTGAATAGAAATTCCGTTGGCAAATCCAGTAACTCCAAATGTAAAGGCATTACTGGAGTTGTCGTTGTTTTGATCCTGAGTGTCATAGAAGTAACCATAGTTAGAAGCAGAAGCTCCGGTGGCACCTCCACCTCCCCCATATGGACCGTATATTTCAGTAAAATTTAAGGTAACTAACGGATCATCGGTATAATCTAGAGTGACTATACTTGTGTTCTGAATTTTAGAAATCTGCTGGAGGATTTCTCCGTAGAGCTGATATCCTAGATTGCTTTTATTAAACTCGACTCTAGTTCCATAATAATTTTCACCAGTAACGAATCCATTGTCTATCAGAGAATTGAAGAAAAGAAAAACAGAATCTTCCTGTGATTTGATCTCAGAAAAAGAATCAAACGAAAAAGAGGTGTATAAAACTCTACCCCCCGAAACGTGTGCTATCCTTATAAACTTCATTCGCTAGTCAAAATAGTTTGAGAAAATATGAAACCAGGACTTTGGAAGTCTATGGTAGAGATAAAATTAAAGTCATAAATCGCGTTATTCCAGAGAGATTCCATATAGTTTCCAGCTCCAGTCGATCCGACAGAACCTGTTGCAGCAAGGAATTGAAGTTCAGTCTGAAAATTTGTGTACGTTGGAAGGGGATTTGAACTCAAAGGATCTATCCCATTCAGATAAATGGAAAAAGAGTTGTTGGTCGTTTTGTACGATCCAACTGAATTGGGATTTAAGGATAGACTTAAAACGTTTCCATTAGAGTCAATCCCATACTTTATCTGGATGAGACTCGACATGGGTGGAAATATTACATTTTAGGTTGTACCGCTTGACCTACTTGTCCAGTATATTGATAAACTTTAGCTAGTTTATTGAAGCATTTTTCCATCTGCTCGTCGGTTAGACAATCAACGATGTCGTTCAAAACTCTTTGGTCGTTTCCAGAAGCAGCAACCAGAGTGTCTTTCATGTGTTGCTTTAGATCGTTCTTGCCATACATTGGCTGACCGTACTTCATTTCGTTTATCTTGGTTAGTTCAGAAAATTTTCTCATCTCTTTATGTTATTTTATAGACTATATATCTCGGCTCAATAAAAATTATCTAGCCATTTCAAGGTCAATCGAAAGGTAGTTGTAGTTGAATCCTGCGGTGAAAGACGTTGCAGAAGGAGCATTCTGTGTGTAGTTCAGATCAAGTTCAGAAAGAGAAGCTATCGTAACCCCTTTAAATTGAACTGTAGAAATTACATTTCCAGCATTATCTAAAACCTGAAGAGGGAGATTCTCTACAAATAAATTTGGATTCTTGAAATTCAGATGCTCGAGCATCGTCTCTAACATTACAAAGTAATTGATAAATCCGGAAGCCATTCTAAAAGTAACGGAGAATCCCTGCGAAAACAAGTTTTGGATTGGAGTAGCAGACTGGTATGTTACTCTTTTTCCCAACGGTCTGGTCTGAGTTACATTGTCCAACTGCAAAGAAGGAAATGTGACAGACTGAATTGTGCTATTCATATATTGAGTCAGTGTATCATAGGGGATAGACTGACTTTTAATGTACTGGAAGTACTTGTCTTGCACACCAGGAGGGAAAAATCCCTTCGGGAAGACGAAGTAAAAACTATTGGCCCTTGCGTTTAGTATCATCTTTGTGTATCAGTAAAGTTTGAAGAACCGTTATCTCCTCCTGTTTGGTTGAAGTTAGAATTTTGTGAAGAAGCAGCTCCTCCGTTAGTCTGTCCAGCATTTGTGTTTCCGTAGTTGTTTAGAATTCTAAGATCCACATCGTCAAATATTCCTTTCACTGCATCTGTGAAGATCTTCTTGGTTATCCCTACATATAGCTTATATCCAGGAGATTGAACGTTCAAGAAGTAGTTGATTATTTCTTGTACTGACATGCCAAAGGCTAACATAGATTCTGCAGCTAATGAAATTGCAGACTGAAGCTCTGTTGTTGTAAGTCTCTGCCCGCTTGAGGTGTTGGTACTCTGAGAAACTCCTATTGGAGAGGATATAAACTGGGATCCTCCGGTTAGACCTGAATTCTGTACGCTAAGATTGGTTATATTATTTCCAATTTGTGCTGGAAGTGCTGCAGTTCCGATTGTAGTTTGATTTGAGCTAGGTGTTTGTGTAGATCCACCTCCCGCAGTTGCTCCGATCGATCCGGTAGCTCCAGTAGCTGAAGATGGAATAGGCTCATCAACTTTCAACCAGTTTCCGTAATAAAGAACAGAGGATGAGTTAGAAGAAACGGTTAAAACACCGCTCAATAAGCTTTGATCCACATTCTGAGCAGATAGAACAATGTCCTTGATACTATCATTCAAAGCAGTAGATCTAGATGCCAAAGCATTCTTAGCAGCCCCTGTAGTTGGTATTTGATCGTTGATAATGTTAGGATCAGTAGAAGCAGGAGGTCTGTTTGTAATCGAATATGTTCTATTTGTGTACTGAAGAATTTCTGTAGCTAGAGTTTCAGAAATCTTAAATGCAAGTTCCCCTTTTGCAGGATTTGCTAGATTCTTGTTGTCTATCGTTGGTGCAGAGACCTTCTTATTGCTGTTGTTAAGGAAAACCATGTAGTAAGTTCCAGAAGACTCTAGATCTATTAACTGGGTGTTTCCGTCAGCACCTTGTTTATAAAATGTAAACTTGTAGTAGTTGTCAAATGGACTAATTTTAATGTAGGCTTTTCCTTGACCGTATACCGTCTGATCCTGAACTGATCCGCCATCTGCCGCTGTAATCGTTGTCCCCTTTACTACAAGATTTGTCATTGTTGTGTTAACAAGGTTTCTCTCATAGAAGACGTTGCTATACTTCAGTATAATCCTAGGTGTTGGATTTGAACTTGGAACGCTGATATTAGTTTCGGTTGCTACCTTGTTGTAAATCTTTTGGACCTGTGGTAGATTTTGAAGCTGTAGAGGAGCAATATAAGAGCCATACTTGGCAGGGTTATTATATGTCACAGAAGCTATTCTAGTGACCCTAGACTGATCTACGGAGTTTACCAATGTCATAGTATACCTCAGAGTAAAAGACGAAGCCACGCCAGAGTTTCTGATGATTGGTCTATATAAATTTGGGATGTCGTAAGCGTTGGTCTGGATGGTATAGAAATTAGCAGTCTGTATCAGAGCTGTTCCTATTTGTTCAAAAACTTTGATGTCATTTTGAACATAGTATTGATTTCCTATAGAGTTCTGAAACAGAATAAAGTCCTCGATAAATCCACCGTTGTCTGTTGCAAAATATTCAAAAAAGTCTCCTGTATCTGCAGGAGAAATGTAAGCACCTATGTTTCTGAATGGATCTTCAGACTCTAGAGAAAGGGTTGAAATCAGATTAGCACCATAAGTTACATATCCAGTGGTTAGGGTTGTATTTAGAACTTCATAGACTCTAACTCTCATTGGGGATCCAACTACGAATCCTCTTCCGCTGTGACTCAATAAAGCCGAAGGAGTTAAAGCAGGAGTTGGTGATGTGATGTACTGATTATTTAGATTTACTAAGCTTGGAACTTTAATTTCAAAGTATTTGTCATAGGAGTTAATTCCTATCATCAAAGGACTTGGATTTAATGTATATTGGCCAGCAAATCCGCTATCTATGAAAATTTGAGAAAATGTAACATAAGTACCATCTACATCTAGAAAATCTATTCCTAGGATAATACCATCGATGTTTCCTAAATTATATCCTGCTAAGATGTGATATCTAACAGAATCATAAACAATTGCAAAGTTACTAGAAAAATTTACCGGAAGATCTGCAGTTGAAGTAAGCTTAGAATTAAAATCATTATAAGGAATAATATAATTCGGATTCAGTGGAATAAAGCTGTTGTCTGTAACTCTAACTACGTTATTTAAAGTTGTGTTTTTTGTTAGATCGTAGTTTTCTGGTTGGTTGAAAACCTGAACACCATTGTCAGCAGTTCCTCCGATGGACTGTACCATTCCATTGATCAACTTATCATAAGAAACTGTTGGGTTCCCCGTGTTGACGTTATATGTCTCGGGATCAGGTTGATCCGCATACATGTACTCCATGACCATGTAAGGAGTCAGTTGTACGTATTTGGAAGTGGTAGTATATGTTGCCATTTAAGAGTTTATTTTATTTTCCAGCTCACAGATCCTCTAAAATAAGGAGAAATATTAGAATTTATCCCCATACCAACACCAAACAACATGTCTTTTTTAGACTTTAGGTGAAGATCTCCCCCAAGAGAAAATGGAGAACCAAGCTGAACGGAAGGTCCGATGAACCAACTGTTACTAATCTCCTTTAGGTATAAAGTTTCTTTAATTGTAGGAATGTTGATAGAGGAGTAGAATTTTCTTCCTGCTATTCTATTTTTAGATATTGTATCATTTATTGCAATGTAGCCAAGAGTATCTTTTAATTTAAAAGTGTCGCTATAAAAAACTCTAGCGTAGTAGTCTTTTAGTATCGAAGCAGTGTCAACATTTGCAGGAATCTCCTTAATTACTTCAACTTCGTGGGTGATGTCCTTTCCTTTTCTGTAGACGGTTTGAGTCTTAGTTTCATAGAAAGTGTCGATATCATGTTTGATGACTTCATAATCTTTCCCATTGATTCTTAGAGTGTCCCCCTCTTTTTTCTTGCCAAAGCATCCCTCTTGATAAAGAATTACCAAAGCTAGAATAGCAATAATAAGATAAGGGATTAATTTTTTAATCGGTTTCATTTTCTTTTGTTTCGTATATTAGTGTGAAAGGATTCAACTTGCCCGGTCCGTATTTAGATTCAAGATCTTTGACAAAATTGACTTCTTCGTCCCTCAGTTCATTTAGTTCCTTAATGAGAGTTTCTGCTCTCTTATTCATCATCTCAATCTCAATTTGAACCCCCTGTATCTGGGCATGAACGTCTGTAAATTTGGTCTTTAGATTCCTTGCTCTTTTTTCTTCCTTGATAGTTAAATTTTTCTCCATATTTATCTGTTTTTCTTTATAGTCAAAAACTAGTCAATTTATTCAATCTCTGTGGGTTTTTAGCGGATATAATTTTTCCGATTAGCTTAGATGCAAAGATTCCAATCTTCATTAAGAATTTACCGGTTACATTCCCCTTTTCAATAGCTCCCATCTCATAAGCCATCTGATAAGCCCAAGGTTTAGCAACTGCCCAAACTATCTTAGTAAATAGTCTCGATCTCTTCATTAGATTAACTACAGGAATAGCCCAGTAGTGATATCCAATCATAGTTTCTGGACTAGACCCAGATATCATTCTTCCAAACTTCTCGTCTGCTTCCCTTATGTTATCGGGCATGAATCCTTGACGATGCAATTCTGTGCAAATTACTGTCAATTGAGTTCCTCCAATAGAAGAATAGAAATAAGGAAGTTGGGTGGATGAACTATATCCAGAAGAAAATGATTCAACGTAAAAGAATTTATTTCCGCTAGTGTTTACTGTACTAGGAAAGGTTGATCCATAGAAATTAATTCTAACGTGCCTACACCCTCCGGTTGGTCCTGGATTTGAAGCTCCAGAATCTCTAATGTAAAATTCACTTGGAGCGAATGAAAAATTGGTGGGAACAGAAATTCCACCAATACAGGTTTCACCGTTCAAAAAGATATCTACGCAAGAAGCATTTCCTTCTTCTAAATATGTGTTTAATCCGGTCAAAAGTAGCCAAATTCTGCCACTTCTTCCATCGGACATAATTGGGCCGGTTGGAACTGCATTGATCACAATTACATCGCTGGACGGGGTTATCTGTATGTAGTTATTAAAGCTGCTGAATCCATTGAAAAATCCCTTAGAAGAAGCAGTGCTAGTAATAGATTGATATGACTTTACTATATTTGCACCAGTTCCTCCACTAACTCCAGTAGAACCTGTATATCCGATTGCGAGAGATGCGTAAGTAGCATTTATTTGACTTGCTGCTGGGCTATTTCCGATTGTGAAAAGATTGGATCCCGAAACTCCTAGAAATAGAGAATTTAACTGGGTTCCTCCATAAAATCCAGAGTAGCCGAGAACGGTTCTTTCCCCAGATTGGGAATTCAGCAGAGTTCCATTGATGCTTAAGGCGTAATCGCTTCCATAAGAAGTCGCTCCCATACCGGAACTCATATTAGAAAGAGATAATCCTCCTGCTTGTAGCTGAGCGTTTAGACTAGAAAATCCAATAGTACTTGCATTTATAGAAATTCCAGAAGGTCCTACGATAGAAGCAGTAGTTGAAGAATTCCAGTTAATTCCTCTTGCCGATAAACTAGCGGTACCTCCAGTAGAAGAATAAGATCCAGTAGCTTGAGACTGTATTGATATTTCTCCACCAGAGGAAAATTTTATGTCGTAGTTATCTCCGGTGTTTTGCCAAAAGAAAGAAGGAAGATCTGAATTAGAATAAAAAGTTTTTCCGAATGAAAATAATGGGAGTGACGCAGTAACTGAAGCATCGTTCTCCACTAAAACTTTAGAATATCTTGGATTTGCATTACCCGCAGTTACTTCCCTGTCGGTAAAAACAAATGTAGTATCGGAAGGAGATGTTGCTCCAATAACTATAGCATTCTTCTCTGTAACTTCGCCAGGGCCAGAAACTCCTTGTATTAATGTAAAGTTACTATCAATTGCAAAATTAGAGAATGTATCTACCCAGAATGGATACTGACCGAGTGTATAATCGTCATTGTACTGATAAATCCTATTTGGACCACCTGTTGATCCTGGTGAAGTATCAACCCAGACATCATAATTTACCAAAGGAGTTTCTGTGTATGGGATATTACCGAAGGGAGGAGTTTGCTGAAAGTACCACTTATTGGCTCTAGATCCAGTTGCACCGGTCAACCCATCTTTACCAACCTGCCCAATTATTCCGGTTGCTCCTAAAATCCCAGATTGTCCAGGAAGACCAACTGCATTAGAGAGAACTTGAGAAAAATTATAGTTAACTTTTCCTATGATCTGATCTTTATCGTCTCCTGGCAGTATGTAATTTGTGTTAAAACTCATATTGCTAGCTATTAAGCGGTAAATATTCCAGAAACTGATGAAGTGTCATAGTAGATTAGCCAGCTGCTAGTTCCGGTTTTTATAACAGTCACATTAACAACGGGGGTTGCTGTAAAAGTAGCAGTTCCAGAATTTGATGTTCCATTTGTGCTGTATGAGATACCAGATATCCATCCGGAGGAAGAAGAAGCAGCACTAAATATACTCATGCTTATAGATTCTCCGACCGAAAGATAGTCAGAAAGACCAGTGGATCCAGCATTTAAAGGAATACTTATTCCAATCCCACCTGTTCCTCCGGTTAAATTAACAACTGCACGATTACCATTAGTTAGGATATTTGACCCTATAATATAGTAATTTTTTCCGGAAATTGTATATGTAGGGGTAGAAGAGGTATAAGTTGAATATGCAAAATTGGTTTTATCGAATTTAACCTTTCCATCTGATCTAACATAGAACTTACTGTCTCCCGAAGATAGGAAATTAGCTAAATATCTGCTGCTAGAAGCCGATCCGGTTAGATTGACATAAATTCCACCTCCCGTTGAGGTATTAGAAAATGAATACATGTAACTTCCACTAAATGCCCCCGAAATCGAGACAGGCACATTAAAGAAAGCAGAGTTTGTTCCCAAAGAAAACTGATTTGAAGAAATCAGAAGATTGGAAGACCCTGAACTGATGTTAAATGTTCCAGCGGAAGTAAATGTAATCGAGGTTGAAGCACTAAGAGAAGTGGTTACTCCACCAAAGTTAACATTTCCTGTTGTGCTCTGAACATTAAGATTTCCACCAGAAACTATGTCCAGCAGGTCACCAGGAACTACAAATCGTAGACCATAATCGTCTCCTGCAGTGTTCTTCCATTGGAAGAAAGGATGTCTATTGTAATCTGATGGAGATCCTATATTTGGAGCGTTACTCTTTCCAAATTCCAAAATTGGAAATCCGTTAGAAGAATTTGTGGAAATTAAAAATTTAGAATAAGTCGGATTAGCACTTTCAGGACTTGAAGTGTCGTCGCTAAATACAAAAGTATTACTTCCGGGGGTTGCTGAAGACTGCACTATAGCATTCTTCGTCGTAACTGATCCCGGGCCTACTATACCCGTTAAAGTTGTAAATACGTCTTGAGCCTGCAGATAATCTCCTGTGAATGACCATCCTCCTGTAGCATAGATATAAACTTCGTTATCAGTAGCCGTGTTTATCCAGTAGTCCCCGTAAATGATTCCAACTCCTGCCGTTCCACCTAGTGGTTCGGTTAGAGAAATAAACCATCGAGTACCCCTTGTTCCTGGGACTCCTTGATCTCCTTTAGGTCCGATCGGTCCAATTGGTCCCTGGTCCCCCTGAGGTCCTTCCTGTCCCTGTGGGCCACCTCCATTGGCAACTATATTCCCAAAATTCTGGTTTATTTTGTTGACCAAAACTTCCTGGGTGTCTCCTGGATTTAGATTTATAATAGTTAAATTGGGCATTTGATTTTTCTTTCTTTATATATTCTAAACTATAAGACCTTATATTTTTCCTGTTACAAAATTGAAAGTCAGAGAGTAGTTCTGATTTGGATCTAGACTGTATTCGAACGAGTAAGTTAAAGCAGTTCTTTGTGATAGAGTAAAATTAGGATCAGGAACATATCCATTCTTAATTTTATCCGAGTTTATCAAGTCACCTCTAACCGAAACATTCAAGCTGTCTGAGGAAACCCCGACAGGAAGGGGAATTGTATTTCCCGTCTTTAGAACCAAAAAACTTAATTGTTTGCCTTCGTAGATTGGAACTATGTTCTGCTCAACATAAGATCTAACATCGTCCTGAATATTGTTTGGGTTCCCCACACCGTATTCAGTAATCATGTTCTCAACAAAAACTTTATCTATCCCAGAGTTTAAAAGGTACCTTCTTAGAATTCTGTCCAATCTAATTACTCCATAAACTTTATTGGAGATCGCTTCAGCCTGCCAGAATACCTCTATGTCTGGATAAATTGACTCATCAATCTTGGAAAGATCAACTCCAGATAAAGCTGGTCCCAATTGTCCGATTCCCGTGTTTGAATTAGAAGATGTGATAGACTGAATTGCAGAAGTTGCAGCTTGAGCCTGCGTATTAATGATCTGTGGATCTACTATTCCAGTAGTTCTAGAAATTTCTAAAGTAATGAATGTGTAGTTACTGATTTGTCCAGGAGTTTGCATCATCTTTGATCCCATGAAGGTTTTGAGCTCCGTCATAGATCTAGTTCCGGCAACCGGAGTTTGCTGTGTCGAAGATGTGTAAAGGTTGTAGTATCCAGGGTCCCAGGTAGATTGGAAAATAGAAAAGTCCTTGATTGCGATAGGAGTCTGTCCAACCAGTGGATATACTGCCGCTTGTCCAGCAACAGTAGCACCTGCAGTCTCAGGAACTACTCCTCTACCAACTGCATTATTTGATATGTTTAAAATATTTCTGCCTAGGGAAACTTTGGTGTAACTTAGATTTGGTATAACACCAAACCCAGTCTTCTCTGGTGCAAATGTGCAATTTCTATAGGAGAGATCAAATCCAGTAGCTCCTGTGATTGTGTCGGTCCTGTCGTTCTTGAACATGATAACTTTATCGAACAAAGGCTCATATCCACCCATATACCTAAGAATATCTGAAGCAGAGTTAGATCCATTATTAATAATTTCATATCCAGTAGGTTGGTTTTGACCCAGAGACTGAGGACCTGCGTAACTCTTAATTGGATATAGGCCGGTTGGCTTATAAATTGCAGAAGGCTGTAGAAAGTCGAGCTCAAAATAATCCGGGGTCGAAATAGTTACGCCGGACTCTGTACTGTAGTCATAAGTAATGTATTCAACATAGGGACTATTCGTATTTACCTTATCTGCTATATAAGAAAGGGAAAGTCTCTTCATAATGAAGTCGAAATAATTTTCTCCCCCTCCTAATTGAGTAACTGGTTTATTCGCATAAGCACCTCTTGAAGCTAAAGGTATATCAATAACCGGATTAGTAGGAGCAAATGGAATTTCAAAATAGTAGTTAGAAGAATTGGTTGGACCAAAATCTACTGTAATTTGAGATCTTCCGATTGGCCAAGGGTAGTATGAGGTCGAAGAAGATCCCGCGATTGCAATAAAACTTCCAGTTCCTCCGGTCGCAGAAAGACTGCCTGTTGAGCCCACAGGATAAAAGAGATTAATTTCTTCTCTCAAATCTGTATCATAATCCGGATTAGGAATAATATAGACCTGTCCGTTAGCATAAGGGGTACATGTGCTATTGGAATTAAATGATAAATCTAGAGCTGCACTTAGCTTTATGTCGTCGATCTGATATAAGGGGGACCCAGTAGGTCCAGAGGCTCCGGTTACTCCAACAGGAGGTAAAGCAGCCTTTCCTAATTCCGTTGTCTTCTTCTTGCTAGATAGAGAATACATCAGAAGATAGTCAAGATAAGGGTCTCCACCGGTAGCTCCCGTATATTCAAGAGGAAGAGCTCTATAATCTTTCACTACAGCATAAGTAACGAATAAGATAGATTTCTGAGCTATATTTTCTATAATCTCATATCTAACTGGTGCCTGGATGGTTGTAGAGTCTTCGGGAACAACTCTTAATATAGCTGCAAATTTATAATCTTGGAATCCTCTATAGTTTGGAACATACTTTTCCAAATCATTCTGAGGATTTGGTAGGGTACTTCTTCTCTTTAATGATATTTTAACCCCTCTAAAGATTGTATCATAAAATCCTGTTCCTGGATTGTACTTAAATGGGGTGAAAAATTCTTTAACCTGATTTTCTCTTATAGCATAAGGAACTGGGTACGATAGAGGATCTACCGTAAAATACGATTCAAAGTAGGTGGACTCCGAAGGAGAAGCATCTCTAGCTCTGTCCAAATCTATTTTATAAGGAAGATAGCTATTTTGGTCAGATATTGAAGAAATAGGAAATTGTCTAGGAACACCTTCCAGAAGCATCCACTCGTGGGTAAAATACTGTGGATTTGGTTTATCTTGTTGAAATCCAGGTGAAAAGTTAGTTGGAGTAAATGCAGGGCTTACATTCAGTCGGTAAGCATTTCCTCTACAATCAGTTCCTCCGTTATATGCCCATTTATTGATATATGGGACGATTCTAGATTTATTAGCCCTTGTAACTGTGTAATTCTCTTGTAGATACTCATATTCAGTTTCTAGTTTACCATACTCAAACAAAGTGCTTTTGATATTGGGATCTATTATCTGTTCCGGAGCTAGATTTTGAATACCGTAGAACCCATCAAAAGAGTTTAGATCCTGTTCAGAAGGCACTTGAGTTCCATAATTGTAAGGAGGGCCAGGTGACCAGTTTGCAGCAGTTACATACCCTATTCTAGTAAAAACGGCAGGAACTACTACTGCAGGATTTCCGTTTAAAAGAAGGTCCCTGAAAGATGACACGGAAAAGGAGATAAAAACTTCTCCCTGATTTATAGTTCTCTGATTTATAGTCCCAGATTCAATCTGAATCTGTCCACTTCTAACATAGTATTTAACACCGCTTTTAAGCTGACCTTCTTGGTTAGGAACTAGTTGAAAGTATCTATGATATTCTGGGGTTGGAGTTATTCCGTATGAAGAGGACCAAAAATCAAAATCCAAGGTCTTTGTATCAAAGAAAGTAAATACCCCGCTATAAAGATTAGCCATGCTGTAGACATTGAAACTAGAATTAGATCCAAGATTTATAACTGCATTGGTATCCGAAAGTGTTGCTACTAAATACTCCTGATACCCTTTGAATCCAGTAACAGTCCCTGTAGTAGACAGAGGATCGTTGTCGTAGATTGGACTGTCTACGAATTTAGTTACAGAAGCAATCATAGACATTCCTCCAGTTATTCCCTTTCCGCTTTCTACTTGTATCCAGTTTCCGGGAATAACATTCCCAGCTTCAGTCTGCGAGAATACAACTCTATTTTTTGTTGTATCGGTTCCTCCTACAAAGTTCTGAACATAAGAAATTTGAGAAGCATCAACTCCGTCTATACTAACATATCCAGAATAAGAGAAAGGATAGTATGGGGTCCAATCATCCGAATTAGTAGGGGGAAGATTTGTTCCATATGGGTTTAGTGGAATTGCATTTGAAGCTTCGTAATAGTTGTTGTTATAAACTACTATTTCTCCTACAGAATAAATGGACTTGTTATTCCAGGTCTCCCTGAATCTAGTCTCAAAGTTATCATAGTCAGAAAATACCGATATAGAGTACTGTAAATTTTGTTTTGCTCCTGGATTCTTAATTCTAATGATAGAGTCAGATCCAGTGATCAAATTCTTAGAAGTTGCGGTGTCCCAAACAACAGTCGAAATATCAGAAACCGCCCCATTAAAAGCTTGAGCAATTTGAAGAGTTGTTCCTTGTGACCAGTTGAAATAGAATTCGTCCCCGGTTGAATAAGAAGATCCCGCTGTCCATCCAGGAAGTGTTCCTGCATAGTCACCAGAAATAACAAGATCATATTTTGAGTTTAAACCTCCTCTTGATCCATTCGGCCAGAATATTTTAAAAACTACGGGTTTAGCTAAATCTAAGGTCTTTGCAAAAGTAATGTTTGCATATGCTCTTCCTTTTTCCCCTGTAATATCCCCAATGAAAGATCCAATTTTTTCATCCGGGCCAGTAAAATCTAGAAGATCCACCTTTGTGTCTCCGATGACTAATGATCCTGTTCTATATTGAGTAGACCCGGTTGTGCCCTGAACTAATCCACCGGATGCTCCTTGTGAGGGGTAGCTGCTGGGGTTTACATAGTTTACCGTAGACCCGGGGACGTATCCAGTACTGCCGGTAACAATTCCGGTTCCCGCTTGTAAAACAGCTGGAATCTGGAAAGAATTTCCGGTAGCACCCAAAGGAATGGAAATTCTCCATGGTCCATTTATCTGATCACTAGACCCGGTAATTGTAACAAGAGATCCATCTTCATATCCGTGATCCCCGTTAGTTATAATATTTACATATCCATACTGACTCCCGTCAAAAACGGAATATGCTTTAGTCACATTTTTTACGTTTGGTCTATATGGTCCAAACTTTAAGTAGTCTGGGATATTATCCACCCAAGTTCCATCCGTTGTATTGAAGGCTGGTTTAACGTAGTTTTCATATCTGGAAAGGCTGTAGAAGTTTTCCAGTTTATCCGTGATATAATAAAGTTTCTGAGGATCATAGATGTTAACATCAGTAGATCCTGGCATCCATCCAGATGCTCCTTGATAATAAAGACGAACCCCTCCGGTGCTGCTCTGAAATGCTCTATTTGGATTGTAGTAATACCCAAGATCATTTCTAGTAGGTTTAGGAAGATTTAGATTATCTGCATCATTTTTATTGTCCCAGAAATATTGACCATTCAATTTAAATTCACCTAGATCGTTTCTAGAAACATAGAACCCAATGTATCTGTTAATTGAATATAGATCAGAGTCTGGGTCATTAAATAGGAACTCCATGTTTAGAATATTAGGACAAATTATCCCATTTCTGGAAAATCCATTCGTCATAAATTCCTCAAAGTCTATCTGAGAGCTAGATTCGGCAGAGGTTAGATATGGGTTTATCAGTTCCCCCCTTTGTGTCAAAACCCCTTCTTTTACACTAACTCCATTGAAGTAAGTAAATCCATTTGACTCCGGAGTAAATGTTATTGGATTCTGGTTAAATCCCGGATTATTTACAATCGATCTAATATATCCTCCGATATCTGTATTGGATCTAAGGTCAAAAGTCTTAATTACTTGAGCATATGGAAGGATTTTAGTGTTAAAATAAGTTTCGATGTCGTTGACCTCATCATAATACTTAAGCTCGTTCATTTCCGTTACTACCCCAGTTCCCTGAACTACAGTGTAAGTACTATAAATGCTATTACCGTTGAAAAAATCCCCATTTGTATAGTTAACAAAAGAGCTAGTTTCAGCATTCCAGTATTTAACTATAAATGGGTCTGCGGATCCAGGTGTTTCTATAACCTTATATTGAGTTCCGTTTACAATATTAGTTACATTAGCTGGATAAGGGTAGCTAAGAGGCTGAGGAATTTTAAAAATTACAAAGAATTCAGGAAGAACATCTCTTATCCAGAGAGGCTGAAAGTATTTAAAGTTTTCATCATAATTCCGGTCAATCAATGTTGAAGCTCCTGAACCATAAAAGAAGTCATATTGAAGATTAAAACTCTGGGCAGTCTGTGTGCTCCCGTTGGTAAACTCACCAACTTGAAAGATAATATCATTGGGGGTTTGTCCTTCATCAAAAAATGTAAAGACATCTTTTGCATAAGGATTTTTTCCGGTAATTCTAAACTTCTTATATTTTTGGCTGCTTAGCTCTGGACTAACATCCATAGAATTGAACCAAATTCCCCCGGTAGAATCTAAAGTTAACTTTAGGTTTCCGGTCAATTTAGGATTGGTTCTAAGAACCCCAAACGAACTATTGTAGTCAAATAGTTTTTCTGCTGCCATCTTTTATAAAATTAAAATTCCATTCTCTCATTATTCAGAATTCTTATCTGGATGTTGCGACGTTAACGGTTGAGCCATATCCTGCCAGAGTTTCCTGTTTGAAGGACCCAGTTGCAACTAGATCGAAAGAGAAAGGTGCTGTGTTTCTAACCTGTATATCAATACCAATTTTCTTTTGGTATGTAATATTACTTGGATTTCCATTTAGTCTGTAACCACCAATATATCCAAGGTAATCTGTAGCTCTAAACTGGAAGATTAGAGGAACGTTGATTGCATTTGCTACTCCTTGCTCGACATATTTGCTTGCTAGAGCTGTAGATCCTTCCACCTGAATTGTTGAAGCTGTTGGAGGACCTAAGAATAGATAAGCTCCGCAAGTGTATTTTCCGATTAAGTATCTGTCATTCTCAGTAAATCCAAGCTTGTTTGGATACATTGCATCGGATCTTGAAGCGGTAGGACCAGTTGCAAATGTGGACTCAACTGCAGACCAGCCCAATTGGGTAGCGAAGTTAGTGGAAGTTGTATCTACATAGAAGTAGTCAGAGTGTCTAAAGTAAGGGTAAACTACAGTTCCATTCGAAAAGTCTGGAGTGATTAATTGAGTAAAGACGTCTGTTGTAGAGTTTGGATTTCCATTAGCCAGAGCTGGATGGTCCTTACTAATACAGAATTCTGCTATGTAACCATTACCAATACCAACGTAAGCACCGGTTGATCCCGTTATTCCCCCGCTCCATACTGATCCGTTTAATCCTCCATTATTGTATGTTGGAGTAGTAGTTGAAGGGGCAAATGGAACGACTGCACTATTATTTAAAGGCAAATAATATCCGGTCGTTGGGTCCAGAGTTCCAAGATAATTATAGGAACCTGATGGGGTAACTGCTGCATTATAATAAGAAGTGTCCAGACCTACACTCTTCCATCTAGGGTAGATGAACTGTCCGTTTTCGTTTGCAGACATATAAGGTGGAGCCTGCTGAAGTAGCTGAAATGATGCTAGTGTAGCAGTCTGAGCTCCAACTGGAATAATATTGGAAGGATTCAGAGAAGTTATAGATATAGAAATATCTCCATATCTTAGATTCTGGTCATATCCTTCCGGTTTAGAATATGTTGTGCTCTGAACTCCGGCAAGTGTATTAAGACCGCCAGGCAAAGAACTAGAAAGCTCAAGCAGACCAGCAGAAGAATTTACTATTCTTATTTGATAAATGTTTGAAGAAATTTTTCCCGCATCTGATGTGGTAGCATTCGCATAGACTTGATTGTAAACAACCGGAGGAAGAGAATTAGTACTTCCCGGAGTCATCTTTCTGGTAGTTCCATCTACAAGAACAACATAGACTTCCAGAGTTCCAACAGTTCTATTAACAACTGCTTGAAGTGAAGTTAACTGGTCTTGTAATTCTTGTATTTTTTGGAATAGGTCAATTGGTTGACCACTCGAATTTACAAATCCACTTGTTACAGAAGCAGCATCTAAATAATAAGTTTTTGGCCCATAAGTCACCTGCTTGGCTAGAAGATCATTTACTCCAAGAGACTGAAGATTTTGTTGAACTGCTAAAACTGCTGCATCCGAAGCGTTGGAAACTGCAGAGATAGCTGTGTTTGAGACCGGGAGATTCTCGGGGAAAGAAACTATAACACTTTCTGAGAATTCAGAAGCCTGCGGATTTGTTGGCCAACCAGCTTCAGAAAGGGATTTTATTCTTATCTCGACTCTTTCTCCTTTGGTAATAGGAATGTCTAGTTGGTTAATATTTGGAGCATCTGCATCGGCAGTTAATTCCGGAGCCCATACATAAACTCCAGTTAACGGATCATATACTTTTTTTCTAACCTCGGTTTTAAATTCATTCCAGTTGCTAAATGCTCCTGTCTTTGTTTGTCCGTTATTGTCGACAAATCGAGACTGTTGAATTGGGTTAGCAGCTCCGCTTTCGTTTAGGTATCTATATTGAACTATAAACTGAACCACCTGTTGAGGGCCAGTCTTAGGACTAACCGCAGGTGCAGGAATTGCCCAGAATCCTCTTACTCTATATTTAGGAGCTTCAAAAAGACTAGGATTTGACTCTGTTAGGGTAGTGATATCTTGAACAAGGGAAGATAATAGTTGTTGTTTTTGAGTTCTCTGTTGGGTCAAAGAATCTATTTTAGCCTGAAGAGTGCTAGACTCGGTAGCAGGAGGAGTTGTGCTAACAACTAATGCTCCAGAAGTTACTGGACTAACGGATGAAGTTGTAATCTGGGATTGTGAAGCTCTACTTTGTGCGATTGAAATGTCGAGCTGAGATATCTCGGATTGCAATGCTGTCTTAGCAGCTACTTTCTGCTCCAAATCTGATTTTGCTGTCCCTGAGGTTAACTGCTGATTTATCTGAACTACCTCGAAGTTAGTAGTAGCTAAAACAGGAGGACTTGGTATAAGCCCTTCGTATGCAGGAACCATCTTTTCTTTTGCAGCTCCCAAGAACATTTGCCCTAGGTCAGATACGGATGTTAGATAATACTGCTCTAGAGTTTGAATTCCTGCAGTTGTGTTAATCAGAAGTTCGTTGCTGAAGAAAACTATTCCAGTAGACCAAGTGCTAGAAACTATGTTAAAATTGTCATCAACTTTTTTAAAGAAAATTCCCTGTCTCTCATCATATCCAATGTTCACTTGAACAAATCTTTGTCCGAGATTTGAGCTAGAGAATGACAAAGTATCTGGCCCAATTTGAACTGGCTGATATCCATTTATTCTTCTAAGCTGAACTGTGGTAGCATTAATGTCTACAGAAACAACCTGATAGGTCGAACCGTCCTTTGTTAAAAGATTATCGTTTACTGATATGGTTTTACCATTTATAACACCGGACGTGGTATCTGTATAGTTTAATGTATTAAGTCTATAGTTTCTTCTAGTCTCTTGTACTGTCTGGTTGTTTGCATCCGTTGTAGAAACAACATCATCAAAAATTTGAAGAACACTAAAATTTCCGACATATATCAACGATCTTAATGGTAGTGGAATTGTATCCTCGTCTGTAAAATATCCAATACCTGCTCCGGTCAGAGCAGAAATAAATTGAGTCTCTGTTAAATCATTTCTTCCCTTTAGGTTCTGATCAAAGAAAATCTTTTGTGCATCTGTTGTAGTGTTAGCTATAATTCTTTTAACTACAATTCTATCCGCAGAGTCTGGTATTTGTCCAGTTACATTGATATTGATGTAAAGAAGTGGTGTTAAGAAGTTTTCAAAAAACCAGTTGTCTTTAATTCCAAATGTACTAGGAACAGGAAGTCCAACCATCGGAGCAGGATCTCTTAAAGGTTCTGCCTTGAATATGGGGGAATAAGTTCCGTCAGGGTTTCTAATTGTCGAGAAATTATCTCCTAGACCAGCTAAAGCTTCTATATTGCTGTCAAGTCTTTGGATCTGAGATCTAAGGTATCCATACGCTGGAATACTAGCTGTGCTCGGAAATCCAAACTCATCTAAAAGTTGAATTTCCACCGTGTCGTTGGTGGAAGTTGCAACCTGATTGAGTCCATTAATGATTTCTAAAGCATTCTTTTGGAGTCTTAGAAACTGAGCTACTAAAGAACTTATAGAATTTTGTGTATACATCTTTTACTTTGGAATTTTAAGAATTATTTGTTAAGCTACTACCTATCATATCAGCCTGGAAGGTTAAGTTTTCGGAATTGACGCAAACAATATCAATTACCGGCTTATAATCTTTGTCTGCAAATTGAGAATTGACTAGTGAAACAATCACAGTAGAATAAGGAACTCCGGACGGAGAGGAGATTGGATATGCTCCTCTAGCATCGGTTAGGAATGTAACACTGTAATCTCCCGGAATAATCTGGTCTCCAAAAGAGAATCTATAAACTTGACCTCTTCTCCATTGAATATCAGTATCATTTAATCTTATCACCAGATCAGAATTTAAAGTTATTGGTGACCCGTTGTTGATGTGCTTTGTGTAGTTTCCATACGGTCTAAGATTTATAATATTAGATGAAGTCGTTGAAAGAGTAACAACCCCACCATCATTACCTACATTATAATTTTGATTATCGTTAGCTATGATTAGCTGATTTGGAATACTTCTGTCTACAATTATACCAGGTCCTTGTTTAACTAGATTTAAATTGTAAGAGATTTCAACACTGGTTTCACCGTTAATCAGAGCTCTAATTAGCTCATAGTTTTGATTAATAAGACCCATAATTCCTTGGGTGTTATTAAATATTGCCTGATTAGCAGCAAGAGAAGACTCAATATTGTTAATTCTTCTGTCTAAATTGAAAGCAGTATCGGAAGTGAAAGCAAGATTCTCTAGGTCATTAACTCTCTGTTCCAGTGTAGCATAGATGGAAGCAGTGTTATTTAGAGTCGAGGAAGCATCCTGAAGAACGTTCATCGAATCCATAAACATACTTAATGAGAATGGTGAATAGTCGTTGATCGCCTGCTCTACTCCTGTCTGATCAATGTCTACATCAAACTTAAGGTTGATCTTAAATCCGTATGAGTTACCATTTAACTTGGTGACAATATTCGGCTTGTACTTTTGTAAAGTCGGTATACCATAAATACTAGCTCCCTGATCTTGAACATCATCTAGAAATAAAACCCCATAAAGATTAGTTGCAGAGTCTATAGGATTTGCTGGATCGTAAACATCATAATAGATTAAAACGGTATTAAACTCAAAATCTACTGCAGCAGCGGTAGAATTAAATTCCTCTATTGTAGAGATAGAAGGGTCAGAAACGATCTGCTGATATGAGTCCGGATCAAAGTCAATCCCAACTGAATCTAGCTTAGTTCTAACGTATGTCTGTGATGAAGCACTGTACGACTTGGTAAGAATTAGGGCAGTTGGATCAGTAAAGGTAGAATCTGTAAAATACGTATTTGCAATTGCTCTTGGGGAATACCAGTTTCCAGCTCCAGTGGCTCCATCGTCTGTATCAATATAAGAAGCAGTTGGTACACCTAGAGCTTCATCGTCAAATATTGCAAGATTGGTTAACCCACTTGGATTTAACTCATCATAAGCTCTTCCTTGTAAATACTCGTCGTTAAGAGGATCTGCTGGATTATTTGTCCAAGAGAAATCCGGATAGTAATTTATATCGAGATTGTTTTTGAAAAGAACCGTTGGTGTGTTTCCGTCTTTGGTTGGGACATAAACATAAACCTCAGAATAAGTGTTGTTATTATTCTTAACCGAGTTTACAATATCTAGATTACCAATGTACTGGACAACCCTATTATATGTTGCACCCGTTAGTCCATAAGATCCAGTTGATCCTGCAACAGGATCTCCCTCCACCCATCTAATCTGGTTGGTCGGAAGATCATCCACCAAGGTAACATTAGTCTGATTTAGTAGAGAAGAAACCTGGGAAGAATTTGCTTGCTGATATCTAATTCCTCCAATCTCTTTTAACCACTTAAAGAAAACTCTCTCTGCCACGGTTTGTTTAAGAGAAGAGTCATAGTCTGTAGCACTCAGAATTGTGGATTCAAGATTTAAACAGTAGCTTTGAAAACTCTGGGAAAAATTTACATTCTGATTTGAAGTAATTATCTGACCTGCATTGTTAGCATAATCAAGAAAAGCACTATCAGGAGCATTTAGTTTAAGTGAATTCCCTAATGGATCTCCATTATTAATAGGAGGAATATTAAGGAGAGCAAATTTAGAGAACTTAAACTTATTAATCGAGTTATTGAACGTAAAAGATAAATCCTCAGCAGAGGATGAGAAGGAATAAAATGTTCCTCCTTGTACCTGCAGTGGTCTTATGAAAGGGGTTGTAGCCATCTATAGCTTTTTTAGTTTTATATTGTTACGTTAGTTCCGGAAAGAACGATCCAAGATCCTGCTTGTGTTGCTTGTCCTTGTGCAATTCTTGGTTCCCACTGAAGGTGAACTGAAGCTTGATATTGGCTATTGGCATTTACTACGATTCCTCCCGTTGCATAGTTACCGTAGGTTGAGGATGTATTGAATCCTGTGTAATAGGTTGATGAGGATCCTTGAATACCGGTGTAAATATAACCAGTAGATCCACTTGTATTAACAATTCTAAGTCTAAATCCTGCGGGAAGATTAGCAGCAGTTCCACCACTTCCTCCTACTACCGACATATAGAAACCAGTAGGCCCACAGTTTGCATAGATAACATCTTCAAGACCAGTAACAGCATATGGAGAATCTATAGAGGTTAAACGTCCTCCACCACCAAGAGTGTTAGAAGCAGGAAAAGCTTGACCTGCTGTAGCTCCAGAAACGTAAGTTGTGTTTGTGCTGGTCATATTCCCATTAATTCCTAGAATTACTGATCCATTTAGATTAGTAGTTGCATTGAAAGAAGCTGTAGCTCCGAACGTAGAAATGCCGGTCTGAGCAAGGGTTCCACTGATGGTGGTTAATCCACTAGAAGTAAATGTAGTTGTCTGAACGTCTGTGAATGATGCTGCCCCACTAGCTAAAATTCTAGCTGTAAAAGCTCCCGAAGCTGGAACCTGAACTTGGTTGAAATATCCGGTTTTAGCATAAATAGATCCGGTTGTAGCGCTTGAAAGATCTAAAATTCCGTTGTTGGTGTCGATCCCAAAGGTACTTACGTAACCATTGATCCAGTTTTCTAGAAGTAGAAAATTAGAGTTGATAGTTATTCTAGATGCCGAAATAGAATCTGATCCTAGAATTGATGTTGTGCTTACTGTTGCCATTTTTTTATTTTATTTGTTTCTGGTGTTATATTTTGTCCTTCTT
>Ga0247723_1000632_pt1 | contig 23320 bp, 26 predicted proteins | sample MSEWelMarce5H_FC_FD_189079 | JGI IMG/M metagenome (GOLD analysis project Ga0247723, IMG submission 189079) | Subsurface sediment microbial communities from gas well in West Virginia, United States - MSEEL Well Study Marcellus 5H_FC | ecosystem: Environmental > Terrestrial > Deep subsurface >... | reverse complement strand
GCCAAAGAAGCAGCCGTGCCTTTGGCAGATCGGTTAACTGAAATACAGGAAGCTAAAAAAGCAGCGGGCATCGAAGCTCCAAATCAAGATTACCGCGCAAAACTTATGGCGGAGCGCGCCAACGCAGAAGATGAAGCCAAGCGCACGCGTTATATGCGTATGGCTGAATTCTTTGGTCGCTGGGGTTCTACTCCCGGCCCAACTTTGGCGGCTGGTTTGGCTTCAGTCAGAGAAACAATCCCAACACTTATCTCTGACGAAAAAGACGCCAAGCGACTTCGCATGGAAATTGACAAGTCAATTGCTGGGCTTGATGAAGCCACACGCCTTGAAAAGAAAGGTGACTATGAGGCTGCCACTGCTGTGAAAAACAAATGGGCAGAAAAAACACAAGCCCTTACTATGGAGATGCTTAAAATCCAAGAGCAGGAAGCCCAAGACCTACGTAAAGGTGAACGTGAAAAAGCAAGGGATCTCGCCAAAGATAAACGTCAGGAAGCAATCGACCTTGCCAAAGAAAAACGTGCAGCTGCTCATGACGAGCGTATTGAAAATATGCGCAGAGATTTGCAAGATTCTGTTAACAAGACCAATTTGGAAGCGGAAAGAATACGCGCTAGCGTTTCAAGAGGGTCTCGTGATGTTCAGGACAAAACCAATCAGTTAGCCAAACTCAACGCCGCCACTACGCTGCAAGCTAATGTGGAAGCAAAGATTGCAAATGAAATAATTTCAGCCAACTATCAAAATCTACTGGCTGATGCAGCTTTGGCGGGAGATAGTGACGTAGTTAAAGGACGAGCGGCGGCGGCTAAAACTGAGTTAGGAAAGATACACCAAAGCCACACAAAAATGCGGGAAACCGCACAAACTACGTTGGATTATGTCAAACAAGAAATTGGCATGAGTCCCCCTGCTGCTGCGCCCGGAAACAAACCAAGAGTAAAAGGCGACAATGCCCACAAGAGTATGCCTGCCCTTCCTCCCGGCGCTAAACTGGATTAAAAATGGCGATTCAAACTGCTACCAATCCTGATACTGGGGAACGCTTTGCGTTGATTAACAATGAGTGGGTTCCTTTCTCTCAGACTGCTAGTAACCCCGACACAGGGGAAAAGTTTGGCCTTATAAAAAATCAGTGGATGCCTTTGAGTATCAAGGCTACGCCAACCCCCACGCCCGCCGCTGTTCCTACAGCTGCCAAGACACCTGAGCCAAGACCAGAAGATCAAAGCGTTTTACGTCAATTTGCTGATGTACCACTCAAGGTAGGAGCAGGCCTCGTCACAGGCGTGCGCATGGTGGCGGATGCTTTTGGCGCAGACACAAGTGTGTCTAAAACTCTCCGTGGTGTAGAAGACGAGATTGCTGCCCTGTACAGCGCGCAGTCCAAGAAAGACAGCCGTGAGATTGCCCGCATCATGAAAGAGGCGGAAGACAAAGGCATTCTCGATCAGGTGATTGCGGGCGCAAAAGCAATGGCTGTTGCCCCGGTTGATGTCATTTCTAACGCTTTGGGTACTGCGGCTCCCGCGATTGGCGCAGGCTTGGTAACCACGTTGACAGGTGGCGCGCCGTTGGTAGCTGCGGGCGTTGGTCTGGGTACAGGCGCAGTCATGGGCGCGGGTACGGTTAAGAGCGCAATCTACGACGCCACCAAACAAGTGTTGGCTGAAAAGACCAAGATGACACCCGAGCAGATTGAAGCTGCGGCGGTCAAGGCACAAGAATATGGCGGCAAGAACTTAGATCAGATTTTGATTGGCGCGGGGATTGGCGCAGTCGGAGCCAGAACAGGTGCGGAGCCTATCCTTGCGCGTCAGCTCGCAAAAGATATTGTTGGGCGAGTTTCAGCGGAAGAAGCCGCAGCAACTGTCGCCACACAGGCAACGGGCAAAGAAGCCGCCAGAGCTGCGGTCAAAGCTGCCGCAGAAGAAGAAACCAAGAAAGCCGCTGAGCGTGGCATCATTAAACAGGGCGCGATTACAGCAGGGACAGAGTTTGCAACTGAGTTTCCGCAAGGCGCACAAGAACAGTTGGCGCAAAACATTGCGTTGCAACGTGAAGGCTTTGACGTGCCCACCATGCGTGGCGTTGTCAGTCAGGGCACTATGGAAGGATTGGCTGGCGCTGGCATGGGCGCTGGCGCTGGTGCGCGGGAAGGTTTCACAGCCAAGCGCGAGATGGCTTTGGATCAAGGTGCAGGGCAAGACTACAAAGATATGTTCACCCCACCTGAAGGTGACAAAGTAAAACCGCTTGAGCCTACGCCAGAACAACTTGCACTGATAGATGCTGATACACGGGTCAAGAAAGAGGAAGAAGCGCCTCCACCGCCACCAACTTCTGCGGCTACTGATGCGTTGGCAAAAAAAGAAATGGACGATCTTTCGTTTACAGAATTAGTAGCGAAGATTGATGCGCTAAAAGATAGACCGGGAAATACATACATTGCCACCGTAGCTCTCCCAAATATTGGTGAAAAAATAGATACACAATATAAAGTTGTGCGGGGCGAGGATGGTTGGGTTGTTGTTACTTCTAAAGATTCTGAGGGCGATGAACAACCCTACCTAATTTCTCCCGCTAAATCAAACGCGCTTACTGACGAGCAATTAATAAAATCAATAAATGATAAAAACGAACTATACGAGTCGACAGTAACCAAAAAAGGAGCGCCAAGTGGAACTGACAATGCACCAAGTGGAGCAGGCGCTCGCGTGGATGAGTCAGCCCCTGCTGACGTCACTGCCCCCAGAACTCCAGTCGATCAGTCCGGAGGTGTGGGAGGAGTTGGAACAGCTGCACCTAAGAGTGATGTTCGAGCTGGCGTGGGCGCACGAGTCGAACTCGCTTCATTAAGCCAAGAAACCCAAGATGAAATTAGTCGACGCCGCGATGAAGTTTTAAATTTGATTGAAGACGGGGCAGCTAACAAACTCATCAACAACAAACTCAACTTTCTCAACCGACTAGAAGAGACCCACGGGGTAGAACCGTTTAAGCCAACATCTGATGGCCTACCCGCCAAGGGCAAATATGTCAGCACACAAAAACTGATTGATCAAGGTAAGCAAGCAAGCGCGGGGCGGGCAGAAGATGTAACTCCCGCAGCACCAAGAGGCGTAGGCGTTGAAACCGCTATGCAATTGGCGGGCAAATATGAAAAACAAGCGGAACAAGAGCGTCAGCGTCTGCTTGAAGAATCACGTAGTAAATCTTTACCCAACATAAAAGTTGATGATGCTATCGTTGAAGAATACAACGCTACACGCGAAGAAATAAACAGGGCAGCGGACGAACATAACAATGCCCGCGCTCCTCTGGCTGAAAAACTCAAACAGCTTTACGCTGAGCGAAAAAAAGCTGAGGACAAACTTGAAAACGAAAATTTAAATGATCCGTCCAATGAAGCGTTACTGCTCAAGTTAAACGAAGAAATTACCGCTACTGAAAAAGAGTTGCAGTCGCTTGGCGGCATGAAAAACAAACTCCCAAATTGGGATAAAGAGATCACGCCTGTTGAAAAAGAAGTCTATCTAGACAACATACGCAACAACACCATTGAAGAACACAATGCCGCTGCAAAGGCACTTTTAGAGTTTCGCCGCCAGCAAGGTATTGAAAGCCGTGAAGGTGAAGGTACGCTTGATCGTGATGAACAGCGCCTCATCAAAGGCTATGAAGACAACCGTGATGCCACAGGAAAAGTGTACGGATTCAAGTTCCCTGCTTGGAGAGACTTGTCCAATGCTGCAAAAGCCATATACCTAAAAACAGTAGCCAATAATGCGGGCCTGCAACAAGACGTTGGGTTTGCCGAAGTTGCGCAACAGATCATCAGCGAAGACGGCAAAACATCTTCTAAAGATAAACAGGCGCAAAATAAAAACATCCAGAAAATACAGGATGAGGTTCGCCAGAAGTCTGAAAAGTTGCAGGAGTATTACCAGAAGCTGCGTGACAAACAAAGCAGAACATCTGGCGAGATGCCAAAAGCATCAGAGCAGTTATCCAACAACCTTGTGCAGTTGATTAAAGATAACAATCTCAAAGGATTGCTGGAAGGTATTGCTGAAAAACTAAAAGATGCGGATGTTTCACATCGGAAAATTTACCGGCAGGTTGCCAAGTTGGTGGCAAACCTTGGCCTGAAAACAAAGATTGAATTAAGAGACAGCCTGCCTGACGGCGATTTAGCCAGATACCAGCCAGATACGGACACGATCTATGTGACAGCTGAAGGCTTGACCTATACAACAATCTTGCACGAAGTAGTGCACGCTGCCAGCGTGCGGGTGATGAACCTCTATTTGACAGGCCAGAAAAAACTTTTAACTGAGTATCAGATTAAAGGTGTCGAACAAATTCTGGCAATCATGAAAAGCACGAAAGGTGCTTTGGAAAGTAGGCATCCAAACGCATACGATAACCCGTATGAGTTTTTGGCTTACGCCATGACTGACAAGATTTTCCAAGTTGATTTACATGCTGAAGGCGTTGAGTACGCCCAAGACGTGGCTTTTGGATTGCGCAAAGACAAGATCCTTGACCGTATGCCCGGCAAAAAGTCGATGTGGTCAGAGTTCAAAAAAGCTATTGCGGGTATCGTCGGCTACAAACCGGGCCAGATGGTGTCTAACAACTTCATGATGGAGTTGAGCGCGGCGTTTGAAGATATCTTATCCGTGCCTACCGAACCGATTTATTTGTCTGATTTGTCAGCGAAGAACAGACAGAAGCAGGCGCGTAGCGGGGGCATGTACGACCCTAACAACCGCAAAGCTTATGAACTGAGCGAGAAAGAGTACCCGCAGTCTAAGATCGTGAAGGCGGTAAAAGATCTCACCACAGTGCAAGGGTGGAGAAATAAAGCCACGGCTTTTGTGGATACAACCTACGAAGCAGGTAGCGTAGAGCGTCGGTTGGATCTTGGAGGAAAGATCATCCGAAACATGGACGATGCCTTCAATAATTTTGCTGAACACATGGCGTTGGCAACAGGCCAGAAACTCCAGTACATAACGCATTACCTCGATCAACCCCTAACTAATTTAAAGCAGTCGTTTGGGGACTGGATGAAGATGACAGATAAGTCGTTTGAAGATGCTTCAATCGATTTCCACATGTTTGGGGAAATGTTTCACGAACCAGAACGCCGTGAAGTGCTGTGGGTAAAGAGTGTGCCGCTTGAGCAGACTCAAAAAATTGCAGGGCAAAACATCACTGCTGCTGACAGACGCACGCAAATATTGGGCGACAGCAGTAAAAATATTCCCGGCATCATCCACCAAGTTAATCTGACCCCAGACCAGCGTAAGAAACTTTGGGAAGAACTGACATGGCTGGCAAATAACTACGCCTCTGTCCAAGGATATACACCGCGTCAAGACATTGCCAGAGCAATGAAAGGTGTTGACATCTCAAAGCCAAACGCACAAGAAGTGTTGAACAAACAAAACACGCTGTACAACGCGCTGGGTATTGACCAAAAAGAGGTAGATCTACGCAGGGAACAGTTTGATGCACTGCCCCAAGCAGAGCGCGACGTCATCATGAAAATTTTTGACAGCGCAAAAGAGCTGGCAGATGCAACAAAAGAGCTGAACAAGATTGGCAATTACTGGTCATTCCCTGTTGAGAACATCACCGGCATGTATGACTATAAACATTACCTGCCGTTTAAAGGTATCTCGAAGAATGACATGGTTGAAGAACTCGACCCAGAAACAATTGGGCAGGGTAAATTTGGCACTCAAAAAGAAGGCAAGGGCAGCGCCCTGCAAGAAGTTGAACACCCCGCACAAGGCCGCTTTAAAACTTCAGACAACCCGCTGCTTGTGCTGATGCAAGACGCCTATCGTGGGGCAAACAGGGCTGGCAACCGAGACTTTTCGCAGGCGGTTAAAAATGCGCTGCCAAAGAGTGAGAACAATCCAAACGGTACAGGAGTTATCGACGGCGAAATTGTCGAGCATATTCCGCACGCGTCGCGTGAAAACTTTGACTTTGGAAAATATAAAGGCGGCTCAAACATCTTCCATTACAACGAAGATGGGTCTATTGACATCATGCGCATTCGTGACGAAAAGCTGTTAAAAGCGTTGCGGTACACGTTTAAAGATGAAAAGCCTTTGTGGGATTTGATGAATGACGTGACAGGCTGGATTGGCGCACAGCACACTCGGTACAACATCAACTTTGCGCCAAAAAACTTTGTGACCGACATGTTCACTAACGCGTGGAACATTGGTGGCGGCAAGATGGGGCCGTTGTCTGCGTCTAAATACATTGGTATGGTGGCGGGGCGCGTATTGCAAAACGGTTTGGGCAAGGCGTGGGAAATTGCTTCATTGAACGAAAAAGGCGACAACACCAGCCAACAACGAATGCTCAACAGCGCCAAGAAAGATCCGTTTGTACGTGACATGCTTGAGCTGATTAAATACGGTGGCAAAACCGCCTACATCCAAAGTTTTTCAATCAAGAAAAATGCTGAAAAACTCCGCGAGCTTAAAAACAAAGGCTGGGTAGCCAACACCAAAGAAAGCATCGACGCACTGCTTGACACATGGAGCAGCATGTTTGAATTGACAAGCCGTACCGCTGCATACTCCATGTTCAGAGAGTATTACTACAAGAAGAATCTAAAAGAAAACATGTCGGACGCTGAGGCGTACAACGCTGCGTGCGTGCAGGCGGCGGCTGAAACAAAGAACCTGACCAACTTTGAAAAGGTAGGTACTTACGGGCGTGAGCTTGGCGCGTTGTACATGTTTATCCGGCCTTCCGCAATTAGCGCAACACGCGCAATTGAAACCGCCGCCCCTGCCTTCACCCTCTTGTCTACCGCAGAGGCAAACATGCCTGATGCGATTAAGAACGACCCCAAAGCCAGAGAAGAATACATTAAGAATTTCAAGGAACTGCGTTTGAATTCGCAGATCATGACTGTCACGCTCATGGGCGCGGGTTACGCCACATACATGATGGCAATGATGATGGCTCCAGATGACGAATGGAGCCGTAACACCGTCAGGTCTGACAACATGCAACAGTGGACTCGCAATGCGCGATTCCATATTCCTGACAGTGTCGGCCTTGGCAAAGACATTGTTATCCAAATACCTTGGGGCTTTGGTCTTGGCGCATTCCCATCCATCGGCGCGCAAATTGGCGGCATGGTACATGGGCAGACATCGATTAAGAGCGGCTTGGGTAACATCGTCGGGTCTATCTTGACGGACTCGTTCCTGCCCATTCCTATCTCCAAGATACCTCCGTCTGAAGAACCACTTAAATGGGCGTTTGACTCAGTCGTGCCCTCGATGTTGCGCCCAATTTCTGAATACATCATGAACATGAACGGTATCGGGCAGGCAATCAACAGCGCCACGCAGCGACGTTTTGGCGATGCGTTCACAGGCGGCGACAGAATCCCAGAGGTGTACAAGGACTTCACCACATGGCTGTACAACAAGACCAAGGGTGAATGGAATCTTTCCCCAAATTCTGCGTACTTCTTCACCAACAGTTATGTTGATGGCATTGCGCGTCTTGGCGAGATGGCGTACAACTGGATTGATCTGTCCAAAGGCGAGAAAGCTTTTAATCCAAAGACCGATCTGGCGTTGCTTGGGTCTTTCTTTGGGGCAAAGTCAAACGTTGATGCGCGAGAATTCACATCCATCCAAGAAAAAATAAAGGATTTGGACGAGCGCCTGAAGACTTTAAACAAGACAAACAGGGCGACTGCTGTTGAGTTCAGGGCTGAAAACCCCGGAGTAGAAAGCGCCATCACTATCTACAACCAGCAACTGTCAAGGCTTGACAAGATTCGCAAGCGTGCAAATGAGATCCGCACAATGGATATACCTCCGATTGACAAGCAAGAACTGCTGCGGTTGAACATTCTGCAACAAAATATGCTCAAGCATGAAATCATCGAGCGAATGAAGCCTTACGGTATTGAGCCTTAACGGATGCGCCATGTGCGCACCCCGAGGTGGTTATCCTTGGCTGCAATGTAAGACTTCACTTTGATGCCTGCGCGTTTAGACCCGCAGTCGATGGCGTAGATCATCTCAGCGAAGCGGAGGGTAGGGATAAAAAAGCTATCCCCCACCTCCATCGAGTCAAACGGAAAGATCCACTCTGGCTCAGGAATCTGAATCATCAATCAATTCGGTTGGCAATTCAGTCTTAAACCAGTACAGGTAGGCTGGATCAACACTGATGGCGTTCTTCCAGCCAGTCGTCAGACGTCCCTTCTTGTCATCAATCAGCTTACCGCGTGCCCGCATATCGGCCTCAAACTCCCGCGTACTGATTTTGCGTTCTGCAAGGAACTTCTTCAGTTCTGCCTTGGATACTTGCACAAGACTTTCTTCACTGACAATCCGCGCAACGATGGGGCCTCTTGGCTCCATTGTGACCTTGCCATCTTTAATCACAAGGATGTTCGCCATGTTGCGGTTGATGAAGTCAGCAAGCATGGATGGGTAATCTGAACGATTGACCCTGATAACTTTCTCACGGATCTCAATCATGCTGGCAACAGTAGCCTCATATGTCCGGTCTAAGGCATACGCTGTAATGTTATGCTCGTTGGCAATCGTCCCCGCAGCCATGTTGACGCCAAGCAAGTTCTGATAAAACCGATACTCAACGTGGTTGCCAAAGTCGCGGATAAATTTATCTTCCCATGCAAGGATGTGATCTGTCACGTAATTGTCGCCACGGGTAATGACTTCTTTGATGAACATCGGGCCAGCGTGCCCGTAGTTGTAGTTGAACGCATCAAAAATGTACGCGCCCAACTTTGTATTTTTCTGGAGCAACTCGGGGCGTTTGACTACAAACTCAATCAACCTAGCCGCCTCACCATTAGGATTTGATTTGGCGGCTTCCAATATGCCATATACACCGTGGTTTGAAGTAATCACCGCAATCAATGAGGCAGACATCTCATATTCACGTTCGGCGTTAACAGATGCTTGCATCCTGATTTTGGCTTTACCATGAGATACGTTGTGTATCAACTTGCCAAGTTCTTTACCGTCTTTGTCACCAACCTCATCCAACCCAAACATCAGGCTGTGCAGGCCAAGATAACGCCCTGTAAAACCATTGTCAGTACCATCCACCACACTCATGTTTTTAGGATGCCCAAACATACTCAGCCCTGCGTACATCGCGCCTGTCTTGGCATTACCGGAATCGCCGAAAAGACTCATGACTACGCCAGAAGTGTTTGTGTAGCACATCAATGGAGAACCAAGCCCACTCATGGATGCAAACGCGTGTAACTCAAAGCCGGGGGTGCTCAAATAATCCATTGACTCACGCCAACGCTGGAACGTACCGTGTTTGATAAGGTGTTTGGACAAGCCTTTAACAAACGGGGATGATGGTGCGTCAGCCATTTCGCCTTTGTAAGTAATTTCTTTCTTGCCAATTACAAAACTTCGTCTAGGCCATTCTTCGGTATCAACGGATCTTTCTTTTGTCCACCCCATTTGCATACGCATTTGCAGGGCAGCTTCTGTGGTCTGGAGGTACTGCCCCCATTTAATTACGTAATTCATAATGTGTTGATCGTGGTGGGATGCAAAAAATACCCCGTTGCTTGACATGATTGCTTTGAGAGCTTCCTTGGCATAAACATGCTTCATTGGTAGGAGGAACTCACGATGTCCGTCTTTTGGTAATACAAGACGCATTTGCAAGCACTCGCCATCAAGTGGGCTGACCATGCGGGATACGGGGTACAAGTCATGGGACAAGATAAGGACTGGATCGTCTTGGTGTTTGACACCTTTCTTGTCAACCTTCGGCGCGGGGACAAAATAAATACCGCCGTGCTGCCCCCGCACAAAGGGCATCAATAGGTCTGGGAAATCAGGAACCGTTTGGGTATTCGGTATTTCCCATATTGGTTCCTCCTTATTTGTTTTTGGTGCTGGAGTGAACTCTCTGGCAAGGGATATGGGGCTGACAATCTTTCCTCTGTGCTGGCACCCGTTGCATCGGTCGGGATAGTTGTCGATGAACCAAGCGCAGGTTCGTGGAGCAGGAATGGCATTTGCTTTTTCTTCTGTTTTTGCATGGGTGTATCCCGGGTGGTCTTCTGAAAATTCATGAATGGCGGTAGCGCCGTCATCACAAAACTTGGCAAGCGATAAACCAGCCCGCCATAATGGTTCTTCCAAAGTCTGCACGTTCTCGCACATGAATTTGACCTGTGCGCACCCGCCTTCTTCATCTACGCTTTTCTGTGCCAAGACCTCAAACTTGCGCGGGAAGTTATCTAGTTTGAGCAATGCCTTGGTATCGTCGTCTAAACCCTTAGGCACACTTGCAAGGATATCCTGCGCTTCTTGTGGCCTCTGAATGATTTCGTTTAGATCACCATACAGGAATGACTTGAACTCCTGCCAGCTATACACATGAATCTCATCCGTGATGACTGACGTAGGGCGCGGGGTACCCGTCTTGTAATTGAAAGTCTCTGGACACCGCATGATCCGTGCGGCATCTGCTGTTACCACGGGGTCAATGGCTATGTGTTCAAGACAGAGTATCTTAAATAGCTCTGCGGCTGGTTTCCACACATCCTTGGGGATGTCTTCATCCATGATCCAGTAAGCGTGTATGCCGCCACCGGAATCAATCACCACTGGGTCTGGTAGGTTTGCTGCCCCTTGCAGTTTGTACAACGCCACGTGAGCGGCTTCTTTGCTGTCGTACTCTTTACCTTCACCTACATCCAGATCAATAAAAAATGATCTGACAAACAAACAGTCATCTGCTTTACGACTGTATCCTTCAAATGTCCCCAGTGCTACAAATACATCCGCTTTCTTGCTTTTGAGTTTTTCGATTTCTTCGATTACGCCGTCGAGTGTCTCTGCGAATCGGTTTGCCATTCTCCCGTTGGTCAAACCACTGACACAATAGACACCCTGACTTGGCAATGCTTTCTCGTAGAATTGTTTTAACATGTGCTGCCAGAGTTGAAAAGAGCGAGACTATGCTCGCTCTGGTTGATGATGTCGGAGTCGCCTCCGTTTACTTCTTGTCGAATGACCTCCCGACCATGTCTTCAAGATAAGCTTTCGCTTCTGCGTTGCTTTTTGCTGGAAGAATCCCCTTGGCGGTGTCGCTCTCGATCAGATCGGTGATCGCCTCGATCTTCAGCAAATTCTTATGACGGATGTGACCGCCACGAAACCAACTGAAAACCGTCATCCGAGTTACCTCCAACGCATATGCTACATACTTTGCGGGCAGATTTCCTGCGACGCACGCATGAGCTAGGGCAATCCCTGCCCTATTTGGGTTGGCTTGTTCTAACCCCGCAATGAACTGTTTACTGTATGTCCGTGGCATCCTTACTCCTTATTTCTTAGACCACTTTTTGACCACGTCGGTGATGTTTTTGTCGTCAGCGGCGGGCTTGGTTGACGCTACCTTTGTGGGTTCAGCGACTTCCTCGGGTTGTGCAACTTCTGTTTCACCAGTGGTGTCTACCTGATAGACATTCATCTTGATGGCGGCTTCAGCGGCTGGGCTTTTTGACTGGCGTGCAATGGTTTGCAAGTCTGCGTCTTCCACCTTACCAGCGGGACTGAACAAAACCTTTGGTGTAGGAGATTTTGTGTCGAAGGCCATCTTAGTAATCACCCGGCCAGCGCTTACGTTGTGAGACGCGAGGTGCTGGATGTAGGGACGGAATGGAAAACGACCATTGTCTTCTTTACCGAAGGCAGATGTAGCGGGCAAAACCAACTGCATCACGTCGCCAGCGGGATCGTTGGGCAACACTACGGCAGTGCGCCATGACAGGCGGCAAGCTGTGCCTGTACCGCCTTGACCAGAACCTTTAACAGCCTTGTCGCAGTCTGCGCACTTGCTTGCCAAAGGAGTCTTGACATCAGCGTCAGGAGTCTCTGAGTCTGTTGACCAGCAGTTCGGGCTGATCTTCTGACCTTCTTGGTATGTACCCTCGTAGAACATACGAGATGCTTTGTGTGCCATCTTCACAAAGATGACGTTCATGTGGCGGTCTTCGATCGCACCGATTTCCTTGCCACCTGCGTACTTGCGGAATACACCGCCTTTGATCGAGATGCGTTTGTTGGAACGCGCACCGCCTGCTACGGCAAGTGTGTCTTCATCCAAGCCCTCAACGGGAACCATTGCACCACTGAACATTGTTGCGAGATCTGTACTCATTTGATTTCCTTGTTACTGAATTGACTGATTAATTCGAGGGTTTGCGCACGACAATCGTGAACTCCCTCATCACATTCACTCCGGGCGGCAGTCCATCGTCTTGCCGTTCCTTAATGAATTCTTTGAAGTTGCCCTGATGGATACGTGCTTCCAACAGGTCAACCGCTTCGTTCTCCAACACAAACTTCCTGAAACTTTCGCCATCTGCAACAGTGAAGCGTTCGTTCAACTTGCGAATCACCGTGCCGTTGTTTGTGCGGATACTTTTGGCATTGCTCTCATTGCAGGTCACCATGAAGTTTTGCTCAAGGACTTTCATCTCATCCTCCAGCGCCCTGTCTTGGACTTCCCACTCAGCCTTCATCTTCTCACGGGCTGAACGAATTGTCAAGTATACCTTGACCAATTCATCTAATTTTGTGTCTTCAATTTCTTCGACTGCGCTCATATCCCCATCTCCTGTTTGTAAAGATCGACCAGCTTCTCGTGCGAATCTACCTTGCCTTGGAGCATCTGGTACACCCTGCGCTCAACCTCCGCGCCTTGGAGATGCACCACCGTCATACTGTTGACCTGCCCGACTCGGTCAATACGAGCAATACACTGTATGTACGTTTCCACGCTCATGACAGGCGACCAAAATACCACCGTGTCAGCGGCGGTCAGCGTCACCCCATGCGAGGCCGCTTGTGGCTGGATAACCAGCACCTTTGGGTTCTTCTCGGTTTGAAACCGATTGATGATGTCGCCGCGCATCCTTGCACTGACGCTTCCTTCTATGATTTCATTTACCACTCCTTGTTGATTTAAAAACCGCGCTACCAATTGAATGGTGTGGCTGTACGGCACAAACACAATGACCTTGTTATCGGTCTCCTCCAGCACCTCCATCAAGGCGTTGAGCCTTGGAGACACGTCAAACTCAATGACTTCCTTGTCGTCGGTATAGACCGCGCCACCAGCAATCTGCAACAGCTTGGTGAGCTTGGCTGCCGCATTGACTGCGCTGACTGTTTCTCCTGCTGCCTCAATGAGCAGTTGGTTCTTCAGCCAGTTGTAGTATTTCGTCACCTGCGGTGTCAGCGGAATTTCTCTCGTCTGATACACCACCTCTGGCAAGTCGGTACATTCAGACTTCTTGAATCTGATTGCAGGTTGCAAGGCGTTGAACACATCGGTCTGCGCAGAAGGTTTGGGAACCCACTTGAACCGCGTGATCGGATACATCACCTTGTCACGCCATGATGTCATGTACTTGGGCACTCCTGCTGGGTTGACCAGCTTTGCCAAACCAAACGCATCCAGTGGAGACTGAGAGGCAGGCGTGCCTGTCATCATCCAAAGACGGGTTGAGGGAAGGATCAGTTTTGCCAAAATTTTCCAGCGTTTTGTCGTTACCGTTTTATATGCGTTCGCTTCGTCAATCACAATTAGGTCAAACCCTGCTTTACTTATTTCTTCGGAGACTGTCCCCACTCCGTCGAAATTGATGATGACGAATTCATACTCTCCGTTGATGACTTTTTTGCGTTTGTTTGTGTCGCCATACGCCACGCCAACGGTGCGGTGCATCGCTGTCTTAAAGATGTCAGCCTGCCATGCGGAGTACATGATTGAGAGTGGGCAGATGACCAGCGCCCGCTTGACCAGCTTCTCTTTCATCAGGTAGTCTGCCGCCCAGATGACTGACGATGTCTTGCCTGTGCCTGCTTCATTGAAACAGAACGCGCGCTGTCTTAGGGCAAGGTATGAGGCAGTGGTTTTCTGGTGGACGAATGGCGTATACATTCCGGGCCAGTCATACTCATGGGGCATGGGGGAAGGCGCTTCCCCGTAAAGCTTCATGAGATGTTGCATCTCTTTGATGCCAAGATACACCAGCACTTCGACAAACTTGCCGTCGTCACTTAGTACCTCGCACCTTTCAATGTGCCCGACCAAGTAATTAAGTTGGTGTGACGGTACTTTCAAATGTACCGCTGTGTTGTCAATGACTTGCATACTATCCTTTACTGAATGAAACTTTGACCCCTTACGGGGGTCAGTCGGTCAAGCCCGTCGTGCGAAAGGAGAGGGGAACTCGAAAACACCGCCTGACTGACATGGTTAATGGGGGCCAAAATCGTAGAAAAAAACCCCCGCCGCCGCTCACTCATGCCTTACAGCAACGGCTATTACTTCATTGCGCCACTGGACTTCCTTGCAAACGATCTGTTTTTGCTGGGTGACTCAAGTCGGACTCCGTCTTTGTTTGATCCACCTTTAGATAAAGCCTTGACGTGTGCAACATCTTTTCCACTGCGGTCAACACCTTTGGCGTCGAGCTTTCGTCTTGCGCGTTGGCGCTCCATTCTGTTGTCATGTTCTCCACGATCTTTCTGTTGTTCATATTCTTTTTTGTAGGGGCGGGGTTTGTTTACGTATGGCATGGTCAGCGTCCTTTATGAAAGTCACACGTCGTCACGGGACACCAGCCGCACAGCGGTGTCGGGTTTGGATTCCAGACGTTATTTTCGTATGAAGCATCCATCCGTGCAAGGTCAACCTTGAACGCATCCCACAGCGCAGGAATCTGGTCGCGGGTGTACTCCTCGGTGGTGAACCCGTCGTGCATCACAAACAGCAGACCAGCCTTGATCCGCATGACTTTGGGAAACTTGGCAAAGGTCATCAGCGCCATCAGCTTTAACTGTTTTGTGTCAGGGTACTTGCTACTGCCTGTTTTGTAGTCAAGGATGTGAGCAAGGTCGCCATCAAGGATGAGCAAGTCTACGATACCGCGCACCCAGTATCCCTTGTTGTAATCACAGGCGTTGCCATCTCTGTCCAGAGCCATCTTCAGTTCTGGATGCTTCTCGCCATCAATTTCCAACAGCGTGTCCATCAGCGCCTTGAACCGTTCGTAGTTCTTGGCAAGTGGAGTGCCATCCTTGGTGTAGTTCTCAAGCGCCTTGTGTACCTCGTTGCCGTAGGTCATCTCCTGCGTTGGCTTTACAAAGAAACGCTTCAGCACCTTTATCTCTTGATACTGCTTGGGGCAGTTGACATACTGCTTGAACGACGAGAACGACCATGTGTAACTCATGTGTTCTCCTCGGCAAAGCCGTTCTTTTGCTTGAGTTTGGCTTCAATGGCTCGATAAATATCTTTAATGTCAAAAGTTCCCATGAGTCGGACTTTTATTTCACTGTGCAAACCATCTATCTCCTCATCCGTCAGCCCTACCCATGTGCGCTGTGGTGGGTGCTGTGCAATGGCTTGCTCTGCAATCAATTTGTATTGGTTTAACCAATAGCGTGTCTCAGCAACATTGTTATGCCTCTCATTGCGTTTTGCATCCGTAAGCGCCTGTTTCAATACTTCAATCATGCGTAGTCCCCCTCCTCCGTGTGTTCAGTCAGTCGTGCCGTTAACCGAGCAATGCGCTTCTCGTTGTATTGGATAGCCGCATACGCATACTCAGCCGCAGTCTCAGCCTCCAACTTGCGTAGGTGTGCTTCGTGCAACTCTTTGGTAATGACCTCATGTATGGTTCTTGCTCGCATTACATCTTTGATGTATTTGATTGTTGATTCTCTGAATGTCATTTCTGCCCCCATGAAAGCCCACGTTCTTTGAGAGCATTTTTAATTTCACGTTCGGTGACTTTGCCGCAGTTACATAGTTTGGAAAGATAGTAGTCAGAGTCTTTTAAACGTCCAATCAGTTGCCCAATCGTTTGAATATTTTCTGCTTTCAAAACATTTGTTGCGCGGGTTGTCAACTCCAAATTCACGATTGATTGCTCATGCTCAGGGTAGTTGTAATTTACCAAAGCAAGCATTCTTTCACTACCCACCACGCAAACAAATACTCCATCATTAACTTCATCAAATTGAAGATCAACACCGTTTGCAAAAATGTAATGTCTCATTTCTTCATGCCTCTGATATAAATTGCAAACGAACTGATGGTGTCTTGTCCAAAACCTGTCAGTTTCTCGACGTGCTGTGCCACTTCTTCAAGGGTTGCATAGCGGGCTATTTCCACTCCGTCTTTAACCCCTTGGTCATAGCTGTCGGCGATGAGCTTGGTCAATTCTTCTTTTATGTTTACTGCCGCCCTCACCGCTTCTTGCTTAACCTTGCTCTTTTGTTCGGTGTCGTTGAATTCAGTCATAAGTATTTTTTCCCTTGACATATTTTAACATTCCCCATAGCTATGTCCATACTTCGCCTCACAAGCCACGGGTAAACCCCTAGCCCATTCTGGTGGTACGGACATGCACTCGATCACATACTTCATCGCCTCGTCCTTCTCCGACTCAGGAACTAAGATGACAGCCGCATCATGAACTGTTAAAGCAACGCGGTATCGCTCTTGTATCTTGAGCATCTGCTCGCCTACGACAATCCTTGCCAATGCTTGAACTACGTTTTCAACCAGCGACCCGCCCCACAAGGAAACAGGCCCTTTACGCGACTTGTATACGTATTGGCTTTTAGATTCTTCAGTGTTGAGGTGAAGCTCAGGATAGCGGATCATCAAACCATTGGGCAGTTTGATGCCTTCGGAATGCACTTCCAAGCATCTGTTCTTGCCGTAGTAGTACGGCTTCTTGCCTTCAGCCCAATCAACCAAAGTCTTGATTACTTTGTCGCCTTCCTTCCAAAGCGCGATCACCTTGTCGTTAAGATCTCGGTATGTATCAACATATTCTTGCGCTTGTTCCAGTGTGACGATTGCCCCGGGGGGACTTGTCTTGAGCGTGTGCTGAAGTTTTAACGCGCCAGTCCCATAGCCTAGACCCAAAATACAGGTTTTGCCAACGAACCGTTCCACAGGATCTGCCTTTGAGATCGGACGACCATATATCTTGGTAGCAAAAATGGAGTAGACGTCGTCTCCATTGGCGAATTGTTTGGTGACATCTTCTTGTCCCGCAAGCCATACGAGGATGCGAGCCTCAATCTGGGACGAGTCGCAGTTGATGACAACGTAGTCGTCAGGCGGGATAACTGCGTTTTTGAGGGTTTTCTTTTTCTTATCTCGACTTGGCAGATTCTGGAAATTGACCTTATCAGAGCCAGCCCATCTGCCTGTGTGAGCGCCATAATATTTGAGAGGAATGGGGAGTCGCCCCCGATTACGCTTGCCCGTGTCGATGAAGCGTTGAATGCGGGATTCTTCGAGGGTGGACATTGTGCCGAGCCTGACCGAGCAGAGTTGTTGAATGAATTCATTCTCGTGGTCAACCAACGCCAAAAAACCTTCATCATTTTTAGCCAACGCATAAGTCATTTTCCCCTTTGATTGTTTGCTTTTACTTTCTTTCATGGGTACTTCAACGCCATGTTCAGTTAACAACGCAGCGAACTGCTTGCCGCTTGCCAGCTTCTTGCGGACAGCTTCCTCATCCTTACAGTGGAGTCGTTCCATCAATGTTTGAAGCAACGCCATCTTTTCTTCTTTGAGTTCAACGAGACGGTCTTGAAGCAACGCATCATCCACATGAAACACAGGTTCGACAAACATCTTCAACGTCATGTCGATCAAATCCAATTCGTTTTGTGGAAACGCGCTCACGAGAATATTGAAAAGCTTGAGGGTGAGATCGACGTCGTTCATGCAATACTCACCATATCGCTGAAGTTCTTCTTCGCTGAAGTCAAGGCGTTTCTTACCTTCGGCGTGTATCACCTCGTCGCCTTTCTCACCAATCCCATACCGCAGAGCCAACGCCTTGAGCGAGCCACCTGCATCTACGCCATGAATCGCCCGAGCCATGCACAGCGTATCGAATAGGTAGGTAGGATGGCAATCAAAGTGCCACGCAAGAACACAAGCATCGAACAACGTGTTATGACACAGCAGGGCCGAGTCATTCCAGTCGATCTTCTTCAAATGTTCTTTTATCTCAGCGTGCGTTCCTGAGAACCATGTGGTCGGTTGATCGTCGACCTTCACGCCCACGCCAATCACCTCAAAGCGACGATCTCGAACATACTCCTCAGTGGTCTGGGTTTTGAAGCCCAGCCCCTTCGCGTAATAGGTTTCAAAATCAAGTGTGACAAAACTCATTTAGCTCCCCGCTTTTGTTTTTGTTCTGTAAGGTACTTGCGTAACCATACAGCCCCGCCAAGCTTGCGCCATTCTTTGAACAACTCTTGCGTCAGACGAGCGCCCACGATCTTGGGGTTGCTGGTCAGTTCACTTTTTGGTCTTGGCATGGATGCTGTTCCCCTGCGGATTTGGTTGTGAAAATTAAATGGCATCGGGTGCATCGGTAGAGCATCCCTTCTTCGACGATAACCTTGCCACGCCCACGCAACTTACCCCAGAATGTTCGTATCAATTCCAACATCACCGCCCTCCCAATGTCTTAGCAATACCGCCCCAAAAACTTGAGTCAGTGCCGCCATTGCCAACTGGGAAACTACCGCTTGAGCCAATAGTGGCAGTGATCGCGCCGTTTTGTTGTAGTGGTTGTATTTGCCCTTGCAACACTGAATTTTGCATTGCCATCCTCGGGTCAGTCCAGTGTGGTTGTCCTTGTTGTTTGACAATATACGGACTCGTCTCTTGTTTCACTTCCTCGCCTGCAAGACGCTTCATGACTCGCTCGTTAAAGTCATCACGGTAGAACTCTTTGCGGGCATCATCAAGTGCCTGTCGCTCGTCCTTGTCCGCAATACGCCAAGCGTAGTCAAGTAAGTCACTCCATTTCCCGCCAAACATTTCTCCCTCGTATGGCACAGTACCTTCTGCCTTGAGGAACTCCTCGGGGTTGGTCTTCATTCGGTCAAGCAAAATTTCTAATCCTGTCAGCATCATCGCTCTCCTTAAATAACTGGTTTCAAGTTAGGGGTTGAGGAATGGTTTGATAAGGCAATACGCCACGGCTTGTTCCCATGTGAAAAATTCGCCTGTGTTTTTACGCATCCATAGATCGCCGCCCTTGCTCGTCGTATGGACAAAATCCATCTCATTGAGGTACTTATGAATATCGGGGGGCGTATGCTGATACGGCATACGAATGTCAGTGATGTAGCTTGGTGTTACTCCTGTAGTTGAGGTATTGCTGGTTGTGTAGACAAGCATTGGTTCTTGAATTCCATTCATCATGTTTGTTCCCCTAAATAAGATTTTCAAAAGTGTCAAAAAAAGGCATGGCGAACCATGCCTAACGAATCAAGCCTGTGCTTTGTTGATCTCTCTGTTGAGATACCACTGAGCCTTCTGTAAGTCTTGTAGCTTGTTGCCCTTGTGGTCTGATCGTGTGATGTACTTCACCACATTGCCAAGGTTATAGCCAAGACTCTTTGCCTCGATAAAGTCGATCGTCTCGATGCCACCCACCTTGTAATGCTCAGGATGATTCACTGGGTCTGCCTTTGGTTCTTCCATCACGATGGGATAGTGTGTCTCGACGATGTTTGGAGCTTTATTTAACGACCCAGCTATGGCTGGCTCGCTACTTAGCATCCTTTCTCTGCCTTTGAATGTGCCATCTTTTAATCTGATGATTCCCAACTGCTTGCGCTGAATGTTTAGCATCACATGGGCTTGTTGCATGGTGCAGTCAAGCATCTCCACCACCATGCCTGCTTTGGCGTTGGGATTCTTGCGTAAGAGATTTCTTACCCGAGCCGCTTTGTTTATCTTCTTCGCTTTCATTTGTCTTCTCCTTTTTTGGTTCGACGTTTCACTGACACGATTCCAACCCCATGTTGGTCTCGTGCTTCTTGCATTTCATCGGCATAGAGATATGCCTTCATTGGTATATCGTGTGGTGCTTCTCCTTTCATGATTAAACCTATCATTGCAAATCCTGCGTGTAGGTCACGCAAATTACTTCTGTCTTGTTCATCCATTCAAATACTCCTTGGTAATGCTGACGCTAACCACCAGCCCAATATGACCAGACCAGTACACACGATCGCCAACATATTCATGGCAAAGACTGTCCACCAAAATACTTTCATGCGTTCTCCTTTGCCCATATCTCAAAGAAATGAATGTTGGCGGCATGAACAACAAAGGTAATTCCGCCTGCGAATTCAATCTCTTGAAGTTGTCTTTGTTGTAGGGCAGTGACCTTGCTGTTGTCATGCGCTTTTGTTTCGACCGCAACAAACTTTCCCTTCACGCAACACAAGAAGTCAGGCACGCCTGCACTGCCATACCCCGCCCCATGTGGCATCGCATAGTAGATATTGTGTTCTTTAAGAATCTTCTTGATCTTGTCCTTGACTCTGCCCTCGGGTGTACTAGCCATTGTTCTCTCCTCTCATTGCCATCAGTGTCGGGAGTGTCAGCACCATGCAGTAGTACGACTCGGACGCTCGCCAACCTATCTCATCAAGTTCTTCTGACTGATTGTTTTGGTAGAGCATCAGACTGGTGACGCCAACATCAGGTAAGACCGTGTGCTCGCTTGCAAGAATCATTGCCAACTTGGTCTTCAACTCATCTGGCAATGTCTTCTTGTCATAGCGTCTGTAATACCCGTCGGATACATAGACAATGAAATGATCTTCTATGCGACGCATGGGTACACGCACCAACCCAGTCTTTGTTTGGTGTGAGACTGGAGAAAGCGCAATAGTTATTGACATGGAGTTGCCATCCATGCGTAGTCGTAGTGTGTGGGTTGACCATGATAGAAAAACACTGCATCAAGATTCTCGTCGTACCCATCAGTCACAGGTATGTAGCCGTTCTGCAAACGATTATTGCCAATGCCCTCACACGCAAGCTTGGTCATGGTCATCACAGGGATAATCTCCGCACACTCGTCAACGCTTTTGTAACGCTTAAACTGCTCAACAAGTTCATACTGTTTATCCCCTACGATTTTGACTTTGCCGACTATGAAGTGACCGAATGAATCCGCACCGATCATGTAGAAAGGATTGCGAAAGAACCGATCAACTTCTTGTAACTTCTTGACTCGTACTCTATCAGCTTCATTGTATTTGTCAAGTACCTTTTTACATTTAAGTGTATCGACTGCTACATGATTACCACTAGGACTTTCCCCTAGAAACGCACAGAGCAACGCTTGTATCTCATCAGGGTGAAGATCGCTTGCTGACTTGTATGTACTGCCCATTGCAGTCTGCATGATCTCCATTGCATCGGAGAGCTTGCCCATCTTCTTGCCGACCAACTTGTCAACTGTGATGATTGCGCCAACCCTGCCTAGAGTTGCCATCAGTGAAGAGACTTTGGTGCTACGCAATGTCTGCTTGTCCTCGTCGCTACTGCCACGCTCTTTCTTGTAGTATGGTGTGCGATAGCAATACTCAAGCTTATTGTCTTTGTTCGTGTGGGTATACACCTTGCCAATCGCCATGCCGTTAGGCAAGCACATCTGAAACGCTTGCCTGAGACCACCAAGCGGGTTCTCAGATAAAACTTTCAAACCAAACTTGTGGCACATATCTCGTACCAGTGGAAACACATCACTGTTTCTGAGACTCTGCTCAAGCTCCTCGCTCTCGAACCCTGCAAGAATATATCTGCTCATGACTTCCCCTTTCAGTTAGTGACCCAGTGATTGCTGGGTCGTTGATTAATACTGTTGAACGATCTCGCCATTGACCTCGACCTCGTACCCCCATATGCTTGGCGGGTATGCTTCATTCACCCCATACCGAATATCTTTGAACACCCCTCGATGCTCTTTGTAGACCCTCTTTGTTAGGTGTCGCTTAAGATTGTCAAACACTTCGATCGGCTCAGTATGAGCCCACTGTGGGTGCGCTACCTGCTGTTGAATCCTCCCGACATCCAACGCCACCGCATAAAGAATCATTGCATCAAGTGGTGCTTCATTACGCAATGCTTCAGCGGCTTCAAAGGCTTTGCCATGTTTATGTTCGTCAATGACTTCTTTGGCTGTTCGTAAGAACGCTTCTCTGTCCATCGCCTTGCACATGGTCTCACTCACCTTGTAGAAGTGTTCGTATCCCGCAAGAACTTCTCTGCCCACCTTACGGTCAACTTTTTTACCGATAACGACATACTCGTCCTTTGATGTCATCCTTCCATCAGTCGATAATTTCAACCCCTTGAAGATTGGCATGATTCTTTTGTATCCGCTCTGATCTCTGATCGTCCAGATCATTCCACCTCTGCGTGAATCGTTATTGAACCATCCTGCGCTGTAATCACTGAGGAAGCGCTTCTCGCCTTGACCATACGCATAGTTGCCCTCGGCATTGAACTCAAAGAATCCATCAGGTCGCACAGTACCCAAGATATGAACTGGATGCTCATACCTGATGTACTCATGTGGTGTGCTGTGAGTGAACGCATGGACGTTGCTCTTACCCATTGCCCTCTCCGCATCGTATTCTTCTTTGGTGATGATGGTTGATTGCCAACGAGTGCCACAGGTCACATCAAATACTATTACGCCATTCTCCTCCCTGACATAAAAATTCTTGAGATTCTGTTTGCGATCACCAAGTGGAAACCGATTGGTCGTACCACGATACGGCTTTTCTGTCTTTGCAATTCGATTCAAACGATCGTAATGGAACCCTTGCATTTCATTCTCCTTTAGTTAGTGACCCAGCATTAGCTGGCTCGTTGGTTTCATCAAGCCATGACACCCACTCAGTGTCATCAAGCCATGTCAACACATCCCGCCACAGTTTTGGGTTTTCCGTGTTGTTTGATAGTCTTTCAAGACAGTAGAGATAAGCGCCATTACCCATTTTCTCCTTGAGTTCTTGCGCTATCTCCTTGGACATTCGGTGCTTGCTTTCTTGTGTCACGCCATTCCTCCTGTATGCGTAGTTTGTTGTTGTGATTTTGAGATCAAACAACACCGCGACCCACTTATCAGTCGTCACCGAATTTCACCAACTTGCCGACAGGCGGTGTGAACGATTTGTTCTGTGTCACCATCCACAGGGTTGGGCTAGGAATGTTCCACTTGATGTCGCTCTCGACATACCCGTCAGTGAACACGATGACACACTCCGCATTGATGCGTTGCTTGTTGATGTATTCGTTGACGCATGACACATGAGTACCCCCACCACCCTCGGGCTTGAGCAGACCTGCGATGTTCTGGTAGTTGTCTTTGAAT
>Ga0247723_1000630_pt1 | contig 23376 bp, 30 predicted proteins | sample MSEWelMarce5H_FC_FD_189079 | JGI IMG/M metagenome (GOLD analysis project Ga0247723, IMG submission 189079) | Subsurface sediment microbial communities from gas well in West Virginia, United States - MSEEL Well Study Marcellus 5H_FC | ecosystem: Environmental > Terrestrial > Deep subsurface >... | reverse complement strand
TTGAAGAGTTATTAGAAAAGTAGCAAACAAAATGTACCCACTTATTTTTCTAATGGAGAATGCGTTTTTGTGACGGTAATAGTCTTCTTGCTGTGATTGGAAAAAGTAGCAATCACAGCATTTTGGAGCCAATGGAGGTGTTTTTCGTAAATCGTAAGGGTCACTTTACTCGGTACTTTTAAAAAAAATTTGATTTTCATTGAGTAAAAATATTTTAGGACTTTGTGTTTCCGTCGCCGCCGCCGCCGTCGCCCGAGCTAAGGGAAAAACCGTCTAAACCCGTTTCATTCAACACTTGGGCAAATAGTTCAGGGGGTAATTCCTTTTTGATTTGTCTCAGCTTCAACACGTTGGCCAAGTGTAAGCCATAGAGTTGGAACTCTTCATCTGTGATCTCATGTTTCTTTTTTGCTTTTAGGCTTTTGGTGTAGGCACGGGAAACCTCGAGGTTCGCATTGTATCGCTTCTTCATGTATTCCCTCATATAAGTCTTCTTGTCTTTCTTCTCAGGCTCGGGGGCAGGTTCCATCTTATAAATAGTTGAGACAAAATATTTATATTCTTTTGTCCTTAACTATGTAAGATTAAAAAAACGAGAAAATGAACAATCTTTACACACTGCGTTTTGGCCTGTCAAACACACATCAAAATCTTGGATAAGTATTTTAATCTATTTGGTATCTTAAAATAATTATTGCTATAGTTCATATAATTAGAGTATCGATATTCCCTTTTTTATCGGGGTTTGGCGTTGTCCTTGCGTTTATAACTGTAACTTTCTTCTTTCTCTTTTGCTTGTGATACTTTTTGTTGTTTATACATCTTTTCCCTAAACGCTTTGATTTCTGCGGCGGTTGCTGGTTTTTGAATGGCCTCTTCCAAAGGGGTAAACTTTGGCCCTGCTTTGGGCTTCTTGGCCTCATGCGTTAAAATAGCCGCAACCATAGCATCTTTCGAAGTCCCCGATTTAATTTGATAAGACATGATCATATCTTCCAATTGGTGAGTCGGCAATTGACGCAGTTCTTTCTCTCGACCTGTATATACGGGCATCTTATCCTCTTTTTCCCTTAACTTCTCCTCTTTTTCTCTTAGCTTGGCTTCTTTCTTGATACGTTTTTCTTCCGCCAACATGTTCTTTTTGGCTTGCTTTTCGGCTTTCTTTTCGGCTTGCTTTTCCTCCTTTTCAAGTCTTCTCTTTTGTTTAGCCGCTTCCTTGACCTTTTTCTTGTGTTCTTTTTCTGGGTCTCTTCCTGTCCACGCCATGCTTTGCTCGTTTGTGGGCATCCCCCTGAAGTCGGGAGAGTAAAGTGTTTTTGACGTATATAGACCCAATTTACGCCAATATTTCGATATCATGTCCCACACCATAATTGTCACGGGTCCGTCCATATCTGTGTCGACGGCCACAAATCCCTTTAATGCCTTGAACAAATTTTGTTCGGTTGGGTCTTTTAATTTCAAATGAAAATCAGTAAAAAGGTCCATGGTGTTTTTTGCTTCTTTTATTTGATCTTCTGTCCAAGCTTGTTTTGAAAACTTTTCGGCATACTGTACGTTTTGCCTGATTAGTTCTTCCAGTTCTGGTTTCATAATGTCTGATATACCATATTCCCTACCCGTTAAACGATACATTTCTTGAGCCTTGGTCTTGGGCTTGGCCTTCGCTTTCTTGGGCTTCTTGACCTTGGGTGCCTTTAAAAGATAAACCTTTTTGGGTTTAGGGGAATAAGGTTTAGCCAAAGATTTTAATCCTGTTTCGATTACCTGTTCCATTTTCTTTTTAAAGGCACGAAACCCCACGGGATCGGTTTCTGCGTCGGCTTCTGCTTCCTCAAGGGCTTGTCTTGCGTCTTCAATCATTTCGCGAATGGCTGTCTCGTCTTCGGCAGAATAGACCTTGGGCTGCGCAACTTTGGGCTTTTTTGGCTGTTGAGCTTTGCCCTTATACGAAGCACTACATGCGGGCATGCTAATCGCACAAGGATAAGATATGTTGTGTTCTTTTGCGAAAGCCTTTACATGTTCTGTCCATGCGGTCATATATATACCTTGATATATTTATTCTCGCATTAGTTTTAAAATATGGCCACGAGATAGGGGGTAGATATGCGTCAATCCTCCCGTGTCTTCTGCCCGAGTTTTTAATATACCTCTGCCTATTCCTTTTCCTTTCAAGGATGGGTCGCGTTTTCGAGCTTTCAACAAGGCCATAAAAAGAAACTCTTCATTTGGGTCTACTTTGTATTTTACAGCAAGGGGTTTTAGTTGTGATTTTGATTTATCTACGTTTGCTTCAATAAAGGCTTCATCTTCTGGGAAATACTGGGCAAACATAGACACGTTGTAGTCATGTTCCTCTTGTTTTTTGGTGATCCCTTTGGGAGGGGCGCGAGGTTTGCGTTTGGGCTTGGGCTTTGTAATCGTTATATTTTTTGGAACAATATCTGGATAGGCTTCTTCCAATGGAATAATGGGTCTTTTAATCTTTAGTTTTTTGGGGACAATATCTGGATAGGTTTCTTCCAATGGAATAAATTGAGCTAAAATTCTTTTACGCTCTGCTACTTTTTCTTTTACTGCTGCGGTTTTACGCTTTGCGACCCTTTCTTTTACAGTTCCCTCAAAGTCTGGAGGGGTTATAGTTCTGAATTTTACGGGGGATAGTTTACGTTCTTCGATTTTATTCATTTCATCTAGATCAACCATTATCGATTTATAATTCTGTTTTGAAATATCCAACTTTTTAGATTTTGGTTTAGGTTTTGGTTTGACGGGTTGTCTTGGTACGTCAGGCATCTCCTCACGCAACATTTCGAACATAGCCTCTTCTGCGGTTACCTTGGGCACACGCTTGCGGGGGACAGGCTTAGGCAATTTCTTTTTGGGTTTTTTAATCATTATATTTGAGACAAGATCAGGTGCCTCTTCCAAAGGAATGAAGGCCTGAGATGCTGGAAAGAGAACTTGTTTAGGGTTTTTCGAAGGGCGGTCTTCCGCAGCCATAAGCTGCCTTTCTCGGCCTTGCCCTGCCCAGTTGTCCAAAACGGCGGCTCGGGTGAAAGCCTTCATCTCGGGTCCTTGAAAATAAATGGTAGGATCATTTAACAACGCATCTAAATGATCAGGTGAAGATGCCATCTCTGTGAAAAACTCAATATCTCCTTTCATCATGTCTTTAGCAGCTTGACTAAAAATAATTTCCTTTTCTCTCGCTTTCTTGGCCTTGGGCTCCTTGGCCTTGGGCTCCTTGGGCTCCTTGGACTTGACCGCTTTGGGATATTGTTGGTGATAAGAAGATTTACATAGAGGGTTAGTCATAGCACAACCATAAGATAAGTCATGTTCTTTTGCGAAACTCTTCACGTGTTCAGTCCAGCGTGTCATTTATATTATTACCTTATATATTTTTATTGTTTCAATTCTTTTATTGACCCAGATTAAATCTATCTTCTATCTCCACAAAAAACCAATCTTCTAAATTTTCCATTATATTATCTCGAGACAATATAATGAGTTGGAAAGGTGTTTTTTCAGAAATAGGATTATACCTTCATGAGTTAGGTCAGCGAGCATACAATAGGCTTGTGGTTTGGTATGGGCAAGTCAAAAAGTTAAAGTAGACTTTGTCTCTTGTTAAAGTGATTTCTTGTCGGTGTCTTGGGTTAAAATGGTGTTTGGGTCGGCGCCAAATCCTTTTACTTCTATGGGGTGATTACGACGGTGTTCTGGATCATTGGAACGAAAAAAATGTTTCAAGATGTATTCATTTTTAAGATGGTCGACATTCTTGTTAAGGTCGTCAAACATGTCCGTAAATGCGGCAGCGTCCAAATAGATATGTCCTTGACGGTGTGGGCTCGAATTAATGAAGTGGAGGAAGGCGAGACAATACCAGCCGCAAGCTGAATTCATGAGGGACTGAATATCTTTGTCACAATACGGCAACTTGCCCGCAAACTCTTCCACAATCTGGGGCGGAGGTTGACCGAAACTATCAAAATATAAACCCGCTGTTTTTCCATTGGGGTATTTGTTGACTTGAAAGCAGGTATAGTGTGAGCCAGGGTTAGGCTTGCCATCTTCGTTAAACTGATCTTGCATATTGATAATGTAGGATTTGTTATATTGTAGCTTCTCTTCTTTCAATTCATCTTTGAAACCACAAAACACCAAAGGTACATCCATTCGCTCAGCAAGATCCCTAATCTGTATATCGGTAAGGGACATATATAATTAAGCAAAAGATATTATTTTATCTTGTTAAACTAAATGTATCCAAGAGTTCGAAAAACACGGAAGCGTAAAAGGCGTTACTTAGACTTAGATGAACTTCTTTTTTTGTCTCAACCTTATTTTTAATAGAAAGATATACTATATGTGGGAAGACTGTCAAGACATAGAACAAATCCTTGAAAACCTGCGAATTAATGCCGTAAACCTTAGCGAGTATCACAGGAAGCGTTTTTATCATTTCAAATCGTTTGGAAAATATTTTAGAATACCCATTATCGTTCTCTCGTCTATCACAGCCTCGGCCTCGGTAGGGCTCCAGCCTGTGCTGAGACAAGAGGCCATCAGTGGACTGACTTGTTTGTTAGGGTTTGGGATTGCGGTCATTAGTTCCGTTGAACTCTATCTGGGGATCCAGCGAGACATGGATGCCGAATTGGCACTTTCGAAAGATTATTATAGTTTAGGGATAGAAATATATAAATGTTTGACTTTGTCTCGGGACCACCGCACGGAAGAGCCACGGTCTTATCTGGATGCGAAATATAGCCATTACCAATCTTTGACAGAAACTTCTACACTCTTGTCAAAACGGATGAAGACGGATCTTCTCGCGAGTGTTCCCGACGGCTATGACGGATCCTCTATCAGTCTAAGTATCAAACCAACTTATAATCCAGTGTTAGGATTAGAAGAAAGCAAAGAAGAGATTACGGTCTAAAGCAACATCTTAGCGTAACAAGCCGACAAGTCTTTTAAAAGGGGTTCACAGCGTTTAGGTTGCGGATTGTGCGCCAAACACCATTTTAGAAAATGCTCCATCTGTAAACAATCCTCCATATAGAAGCATGATATTTTTTTAGGCATATAAACCATTCCTAACCGTTTTTTTTCTTTGGTTATTGTATAATGGAGATTAGCAAACTGGAAGAAGAGATGAAGTCGTTGAGTGTTCGAATGGTGGAATGTAAGAAAGCTCTTCACTCGCTTCGTATGGCAGAACACAAAAAGAGGCCAGAACCTAAGGAGGAGCCTAAGGCCGAGGTCAAGGAGGAGCCTAAGGCCGAGGTCAAGGAGGAACCCAAGGCCGAGGTCAAGGAGGAACCCAAGGCTGAGGCTAAGGTCGAGGCGAAACCTGTGCGGGGTCGTAAAGTTCCAGTGAAGAAACCATAAGAACCAAAATAATGATAGGGTAATTATCCCCTAACATTATTTATATGTATTCAGGTATTAACTCATATTTAAGGAGCAGGAGCAGACAGCAGAGCAATCAGATATGGGGTTCCATTAATCGTAATTTTAAGATGGTCGCCAGACTGCCCGCCCGTAGGACCTACATATATAAGTCCGTCACTCGGGAGGACTAAAGTATCGCTATCTGCTCCAACTGTAAATGTGTATTCAGAAGGAGTTGTTACGCCATTTGGGGCGTATATTCCAGAGGAGGTTGTATTCTCCATCGTCAACGCGTTAGGCGTTAGATAAACGCCATTCGTATCTTGGAGAATGGTCAAACCTGACGCTGAGCTCAAAGACACCTCAGAAACTTCTGGATTGGTCACATCACTAAAAGACAATCCAGTCCCTCCCAGCGAATAGGTCAACACATTGTCGGTTCCACTTACAGCGACTTGCGAGTGGATAAATCCCGCTCCACCCTCACCTGTTACATTAAGAGAGGCAGTAGATAATGACATAGCCAAAGCACCACCATCGCCCGAGGACAGAGTGAACCCGAGAGGGTTGACATCCACCGTCAAAGGATTGGCTGGATCTGACGTTTCCGTAATAAGAAGACTTGAAGTCGCATCACCCACACTAAACGAAGTGTAAGGAGTTGAACCGCTAACCTTTAGGGCGTTTAGAGAAGACCCTTCACCGTTCGCCGTATCCGTAAGAGTAAGCCCGCTCACCGAGAGAGCGACAGTGTCCAGACTGTCCGTCCCACTCGCCATGTCGAGACTGGTCGTAGAAAGGGACGCAGTGGCGGGGGTCGCTCCCGCACTTGGGGCATCACTTAGAGCAAATCCAGAACGGTTTACAGCGACCTCCCATACTAGTCCTTCCCCGTCAACGCCCTCAAACGCAGAGATCCCCGAGGGTGTCACCAAAGCACCCGTAAGACCTGTCGCATCTGATATATTGAGTTGGGTGAGGTCTAAAACAGTCGTATTACTTGCGGTGTTATCCGTCAACGACACATAATTGTATCCAAACTCTCCCGTATAGAGAGGGTCAACCTCCAAATCAAACACTTGAACTCTATCCACTACCGCAAGTGTGGTGTTATTAACAGGTTCAATCAAAGCAATAGTTTTACTATTCGCAGACCCTCCTGAAACGACCGCCTCCCAAGTCGTCGAGGAAGGTGTTCCATTATAGATATAAGTAAGGTTGATGGGATCCATTTCAACCGTATTGCCGCCATTAATACCGAATGCCAGTTGGTCACCTTTAAGGACACAATTAAATGAGGCGTCGACACCGTTATAGAGTTTTATTATTTCACCCGTCGCCTGTCCACCGACAAGCGACACATCAAGACCGTCAAAAGAAGAAGGAGGGTTTGGGTTTGCGAAAATCGGGTAAAGGTTCGCCATCACCGTAATATAACCAGAGATTATATTTCGGGGTTAATCCGCTAGAAGTTGTAATTTGTAAGATATACCATTGATAATTATTTTCAAATATTGGCCCGTAAATCCTCCTGCTGTCGTTTCCGTAATGGTTCCATTTAGTATAAGATCGGCCCCAATATCGAGGGTTAAATCTGCTGTGGTGGTAATCCCAGCCTGATTAATTGTTGTTGTATCCGTACCATCTGTAAAATTAAGCTCAGTTGAGGTAAGATGGCTTTCGAAAGTGTCGGGGGCATCTGCGAATAGATTAATAGAAGCATCTGCGCCTGTTGCGGTGTTTCCGTTGGTCAACACACTCTCCAAATTACCAGACCCTCCGCCTCCTGCGATAATATCCGCCCAGGTGGCACTGTCGACCCCGCTTGTTAAGGTGGATGCGGTAAAAGTAGTAGTTAAAGGAGCATCAGGATCAGTCAAAGTAATCGTCCCTTGCTTGATGCTTGTAGTGGTTAGGTCCGATCCTACGCCTTCCTGTCGAAATACCACCGATCCTTCATATGGAAAGGTCGACGTCACACTGAAATCGGTGTCATTATTGTTAAACAAGTTCATACCGTAATAGGTCCCCGCGTCGCCCGTAATATCGGCCTCAATCCCGATAGATGCGGTTGGTGTAGTTGCGTCATTGACGACTAACACCGCTTTTTGAACTGCTAATATTTCGGGATTAACAGTCCCATTAATGGCTTTAACAGAACGGGTTCGATCTACTGTGGTTCGGGTATTTTCCCATGTTTCACTCACCTCCCCTACCACTTCGGATTGACTTAATCTATACCCTACTTGGTCGATTTTGGTTTTATATATAATCGCTTTTCGGGGAACATTAGGTAATGGAGGTGGGTCAATCGGATCAACATATTCAATCCTACTAAATACTTGTGTTCCATTTACAGAATACTCTGACATATATACATTATCTATATAAAATATATCATCCGTAAAAGTAAAACGCCCATCCTCCCTGACCCTGTGTGGCATTCGTAACCCCTATCGGTGCGGTTGGACTGGGTGTAAAGGTTTGTGTTTGTCCTCTCGCCCAAGGACCGATAATTTCGGCATCAAATGCGGAGTCTGCGTTTGGATTTGAACCGCCTATGCTTGTGCCACTCGCATCAATCGTTTGAACCTCGCCCCCGTAAAATCCACCGCCTCCATTTGAAGCGACAAACTGACCAAACATATTACTGGCGGGGACTTTGAACCGCCCTACATCCCAACTTTGACCGTTGATATAGTAAGCGTTCGCTGTTTCCATTAAATAACTATAGTAATAATTCCAATTTGCGGGGGCGTAGTAATAGGCGACTTGTGACGAGAAAGGAAGAGAGGTTAATCCGCCCGATACTTGGTTTAAACCTGCGATACTTGTTGAAAAAGCGTCATCATTGTATCGATTACAAGCAAAGTCAGTCCAAACAAGTCTTGGCGATTTTGTATTAGTGACTGGTGTGACGCCTGTATTCTCGTATCTTATCATAGGAGAGGTAAAGGACGCCCAAGCTCGAACATCTATGGTAAAGGATGTATACGCTCCTCCTGCTCCTGATGACCCTAATACAACAGTCGTCTCATCTATATAATACGGAGGAATACATTCACCTCCTCCTGAAATCTGGACAATTTTCATATATCTTGTTCCTATCGGAGGAAGGGGGACGAGGCCCGAAATATCAGTGGTAAACGAATTCTCAATATAGGTAGGGGCTTGAATCAGTTGCCCTCCACTCGCAAAAATCGCACTTTGTACCCAAGCTGTTGTGGGGATTTTAGTCGAACTATCCGTCGCCAAGGGCATAGTTGCGGTAGAAGTAATTGGAGCTACATTGTTAAAGGCATTGGTTCCTGTCCAAGTATTGTTTGAAGCAAGAAGGTCTTGGCTTCCTTGATCTACTGCTGTCTGTACCCAAGCTGTTGTGGGAATTTTAGTCGAACTATCGGTCGCCAAAGGCATAACTGCGTTGCTGGTCATGGGATTAGTGCTGACTGGATTAAAAGCATTATCACCTGTCCAAGTATTGTTTGAAGCAAGAAGACTTGACGATCCACCGCCTACCGCTGTTTGTACCCAAGCTGTTGTGGGAATTTTGGTTGAACTATCGGTAGATACTGGTTGAACGGCTGAGCAAGTAGGAATGATTGAAAAAGAAGAGATCATGTTTGAGGTAAACACGGGAGCAGGAAAAACACCCGCAGGGGTTGTTAGGGTTACATTTTGGAAAAACTCGGCTACACCATTCACATCCATACTTGCCATTTCTTCCTTGCCTTGGGCGTTAGGAAATCTTAGATACATAGTGTCTAACTCCGCGGGAGTAAGCCCCCCGCCACTATCTACAGTATCTTCAAAAAGGCTTGCGTCAAAGATAGGCACATTTTCACGGGGCGGATTATAGGCCGACATATACAATAGGCAGATATTAATTTTGTATTCTAAGACGATTATATAATCTCTATTAAATATAAATGCCTAAAAAAGCAAAGGCAGCAGAACCTGAGATTGTGAATTGGTATGAAAAAATGGACAAGTCTTTACTGGTTCAAGCAGAGAACCCAAATTTCAATCTACATAGGCTAAAAATCCCTTTACGCATGTGTGTCGTGGCGCCCAGTGGCTCAGGAAAGACTAATTTTCTTGTAAATCTCATTCATTTGTTTTCAAGGGGTAAAGGCACGTTCGCGGACATTACCATTATTACACGAAACAAAGATGAACCCCTTTATAATTTTCTCTCAGCCAAGAGCGATCAGATACAGATTAAAGAAGGGCTTCACAATCTACCCCAGCTCGACAAGATGGATAAAACCGTCAATCATTTGGTATGTATCGACGATATGGTTTTAGCCAAAGACCAATCACAGATTGAGAATTACTATATTCGAGCTCGTAAATTGAATTGTAGCGTGATTTATTTGTCTCAGTCTTACTACCGTATCCCAAAGGTCATTCGTAACAATTGCTCTTATATGGTAATCTTAAAACTGTCAGGTCAGCGTGAGGTCAACATGATCTTATCAGAGTTTGGGCTGGGTGTATCCAAAGAACAACTCATCCATTTATACAATACAGCTACGGCTGAGAAGTTCTCGCCCTTGCTGCTGGACTTGGAAGCGGAACCCTTTGAAAGATTTCGAAAAGGATTTACTCAGGTATTAACTCCACAATAAATATATCCTCGTATACTATATGCACGAACACAGGACCGATTTGTTTATCATCAAAACAAAAAAGGGCTGGAAGATTATCAAGCCAAAGAAAGGTCATGTACAAAAGCCTTTACCTACAGGAACTCAAGACATGCCTTGTATGTGTCAGTTTAGCAAGAAAGACCAGAAGAAAATTAAGACCATAGGCAAGGGTTTAGAAAATAATCAGGACGGGGGTGATTGTTATTCCAGTGATGACGAGACAAGCGGGGAGGGATTATTGGATAATATTATCAGTAAAGGCAAGCAAATCAAAAAGAATTTTGAAGAAAAGATACAACAAGGCAAAAAGTTCGTGGAGCATGTGATACATGGTAGGCATGACGCCTACCCCCCAGACGCAAAGAAAATTTTGGATGAAAACCAGGGGGCAAAAGTGGAACATGTAGAACTACGACGTAAAGTCTTGACCGAGGTTTACAGTGGGATCATGAACCTTTGGACTGCGGGTGAAATTGAAAGAAGATTAAAGACCCAACCTAAGGATAAACTCTTTCATATCAGCATGTGGGTTAAATTATCGAATGGAAAAACAATCAAGGTAGAAAAGAACGCAGTTGTTCACTTTGAAGTAAACCCCAAGGAAAGCAAATACGAAGAAAGACAAGAAGTACCCTCACCCCCTGATGTAACCTTTGGCGAGTTTCTGGAAAAGACCCGTCGGGATGTTGGAGACAAAACCTTCTTTTCTTATTCCGCAAAAGATAACAACTGTGGAAATTTTATTGAATTTATTTTAAAATCCAATGGAATGAATACTCAAGCTACCCATGACTTTATAGGACAAGATACCCCTAAAATCTTAGAGGGGTTTCCTTCTCTCAGGAAGACAATCAATACAATCACAGATATAGCAGGACGAGCCGACGTAGTGGCTCAGGGTGGGGAATTGTCTGTAAGTGATCAGATAGTAGGAAAAGGAATAAAATTAAAATCTCCTGATAGTGTAATGCTCGGCCGTACAATTCATCCAGCTATGGTGAGCGATAGATTTCCTCGAACGCCTCAATCTTTCGCACAAGTTCACATGATGCGACAAGTCCCAATTGGTGGCGGCCTGTATGCCTCGGGTGGCGGAATGGTTCCTACCCAAAAGCCTATGCCCCGTGAGTATTGGTCGACTCATCCAATGTTGAGAGAACTTTTGGACGAGCGAATGGGAGAAGAGAAGATGCATGCCCGTGGGTTTTCAAAGAAGCAACTCAATGATATTATTTTACACAAAAACAAAGTAATCGAAGACTTGGAAGAAGAGGCATACGCTCCTTTAAGCAAAGGAGGCAAACTTGTCAAAGGATCGCCTGAAGCCAAGGCACACATGGCCCGTATCCGCAAGAAGCGAATGAAAGGCGGACGCATTCCTGCGCCCCCTTCTCGTAGCTACGTCACAGATGCCGCCCTCCTTGGTTAAGTGGGGGGTTAAGGGAAAAAAGATATAAGAAAACACATTAATTGATTATAAAGATTGTGCTTTTTAATCAATTTTAAACAAAAGTTAAGGATTAATGACTAAATTATATAGGAAACACTAAATAAAATCGATTTTATTAATCTTTATCTGTTTTATTTCATACTTTATCTTAATTTTTATCTAATTTTAGTTTAAACTTAATGATTATTTAATGATTTATATGATTTTTCCCTTAACCCGCTCTAATTTATCAAAATAAACCTGAAATTCTTTGAGTTCTGCTCGAAACTGGTGTTCCATTTTCTCCATCCATTCTTTGTGTTTCTTTTCTATAGCCTGATGATTAGGTTCAAGGAAAGGCCACATATATTATATGTTTATTTCTGTGAGGTCCTCAATGGGGATCATGTAGTGGGGCTTTAGGGTGCGCCCGCCTGTCCTAAAGGCAGGGATGTCTTTGATTTCATACTGAGAGAACTTCTCCTTCTCATACACAATGTAATAAAGCCCATCTGTGAAATTAAACACAAACACAAGTCTGCCCTCTACTTCTGTCTTATCAACGGGAATAATGGTCGTGGGGTATTGTCTATATTTATTACGTCTTGATTTGATTTCATATTTAGTAGTTGGACTAGATGCATCCCACTTGCTGTATTTATTCTTTTCTGGTTCGATAGGTTCTTCGAAATGAACCGATAGTTTAGAGATCACGGTCCACTCTTGAGGCAAGCCAAAGTCACGGTCGTTTTGTATCAGACCTTCCATATATAATTCCCTAATATTAAAAATTAGTTTAAGAATACGAAAATAAAATAATCAGTTAATCTAATGGACCTTAAGAAAGCAATCGCCGAGAAACGCCCTAAACTTACCCAATCGAGTATTACTACTTATGCCTCTATCCTTCGTAATCTTTACAAGAAGGTATTTGACGATAAAGAAATAGACCTGAAGAAGTTTGATGACACCTCTAAGATTTTGTCTCACCTAAAGGAAGTTCCCCCCAATAAGAGAAAGACCATTCTCTCAGCTCTGGTGATCATGACGGACGACAAGAAGTATCGCGATCTCATGCTCGAAGACATTAAGGACTACACCAAGGAAATCGGCGCCCAAGAGAAGACAGAGACACAGAAAGAGAACTGGGTGGAGACAAGCAGTGTCAAAAGTCTATGGGAAACCCTTAAAAAGAACACAGATTTACTTTACAAGAAGGCACACCTTACCTCTGGAGACTTACAACAGATACAGTCCTTTATCATTGTCTCGCTTCTGGGTGGGGTCTTTATCCCGCCACGCCGATCTAAAGACTTGGTTGATTGGAAGATTAAAAATGTAGATAAGGAAAAAGATAATTTTTTGGAGAAATCAAGTATTCACTATAACTCATACAAGACGGCCAAATGTTACGGTGAACAGGTTGTTACCATTCCTGTAACACTCAAAAACATACTGAATAAATGGATCAAGATTAACCCTACGGATTATCTTTTGTTTGATACCAATCAGAACCCATTAACTTCTGTGAAACTAAACCAACGCCTCAATAAGTTGTTTGACGGTAAGAAAGTTGGCGTGAACATGTTGAGACACACCTATCTTACCGACAAATATGCCGAGACAATGGAACAGAAAAAGAAGATTGATAATGATATGAAAGCCATGGGCAGCAGTGAGGCCATGCTTACCACGTATGTCAAGAATTAATCACCACAAAAGGTGGGCGGCAAAGTAACCGCGTGACCCGACTACTTGGCTATCTTTCTTGTGTCGTTTATGATAAAGTTCCCTTTGTCTTTCTGCCTTATCAAACCCATCCTGTTCTGCGTACAAGATGTAGTCTTTATACCTTCGATCACCTACAGAAGTTATATAGTCCCCTGTCTCTCGAGAGAATACATCCAATTTATAAGGAGCCTTTTGAGCTGGCCGAATAATCACGCCCAGCTGTCGGGCACGTAGCTTATGATAAGGTCTTAGATGATACATTACTATATTAATATATTTTTCTTTAAACTATCCTGACCTAATCATTTGAGCATACGCAGGAGGAAGATGAGAAGCTTGAATGAAGTTTGAAGCGTAAGGCTGGGACTGTAAAGCAGGGGGAAGACTACCGCCTCGCAAGAGTGAACCACCCACGCCTACAACGCCCCGTCCCCTTACTTGGGCGTAAAGGCCAGAACCCAGCCCTTGGCCAACCGCACTCACGTAAGGCGAGAGAACGCGTTTGCCCCCGCTGCTGTCGAGTGGCGTGCTGTATCCACCACGTCGGCGGGCAATTTCCATGCCCAAGTCAGCCTCGCTATAATCTGCTAAAGATTTATTCATCATAGGGTTTGTCACGGAAGAACGAGAAGGGGGAGCATTTCGGCGCGGCGGCATGGGTAAATTATAGATTTCTTCGGCAGATTGTTCATTCTGTCCCTGTGCGTATGGGTTGTAATTATCCAAAGCTTTTTTACCTTCGTCACGAGCAAGGCCGCCAAGTGCTTTGCCTCCTGCTCGTCCCGCCATTTGAGCGTAAGGCACCAAGGCAGGATTACCTGTGGCCACAGCAAGACCAGATAGGGCAGACGCCCCAAGTTCAGGGGCAACGTCCGCGAACTTGTCAAGACCTTGTTTAGCAATATCTTTCGCAACAGGCAAAAGAACCCGTCCAGCTTGGTCTGCGACAGGGGCAATTTTACGGCCTACATCCTGAAATCCTCGGCGAATGTCGTCAAACAATCCCGTACCTTCCATTTGAGTTTCGCGGTTCATGGCGATCTCTTCTTGGGTTAGTTCAATCGTGTGTCCTTTTCCTTTGGTAAAACAACGTGTAACAGGATCAATACGGGACGGATGAACAACAATCTGCATGCCCTTGCCTGACATGATACGTACCTTTTTACCTTTTCGCAACTTTCCTAAAACTCGGGCCGAAGGCATAGCAATGCTTAACACATGAAATCTGTCGTGTCTCATTATAGACTATCATGAGATAATAAAAGCGTCATTTCCTAAACAATGAATTAGTGTAGGTTTAAACTCGGCCGCCCGTTTTGATATCGATAGACACTTCCACACCATATTCCACAAAGATGAACAAGTCAATAGGACGGGATGAGGTGTTGGTTCCAAGAATGTTAACACTCTTGGGCACCATTTCCTCAACGGGGAGCATTCGGCCACAGTTCACATAGTAGTAGCAGTAGTTCATCTCAAAATCCTTCTGTCCCACCAGTGAGGAAGTGAGGCCATCCGTAAGATCTCCATTAATCGCATTACAGCCCTGAAGCTGGTTGATGAACTGCTCATAGGCATACCGCTCGGTGTTGTATATGGCGTTCTGACCCGAAATTTGGATTTGGAACTGAGTAAGCAGACAAAGCGGTGAAGTTGGTCCGCCGCCCGCAGCTTCAAACGGTGACTGGATGGGGAGAAGATTTCCGTTCGAAGACGCCGAGTGGAAAGGCAAAACCAAGACGGATTTAATATTCGCAATACCATTGGTGATCAGGTTGTTAAAGGTCTGGCCTGCCGTGAGCTGGTTGACAATCTGGTATTGGTAAATATCCGTGTAAACCACTTTCTTAATAGGATTAGACATATAATTAGCTTCAAAGGAAGGATTGAAGGTGTAGGCTGGGATATTCAAGAGGATAGAACCGCCAAAACGTCCCGACTCGACACCTGGAACAGATGCCTGTGTAGAGTTAAGGCAAGTTTTACCCACAGCCAGTGAAAGAATGTAATCACCGTTAGAACCAGCAATCGCAGCCGCACCCTGACCCGCAGCACCAGAAGCAAGCATGAGCGGCGACACACCACCCAGAGGAGAGAGAACAGTACAGGCTGACACCACATTACCCGCCACTGTAAAATTGACAGAGGACTGGTTCAAGTTAAGAGTAAGTTTGAGAAACACTCCCTTAAGCAGAGGAACCCGCTCAAAGAAAGAATGAAGATGTTTAAGGTAGACCTGCGCCGTGATAGACACTTGGTAAACGCCCGCCACATTACCCAACACCACAGCATTCTTTTTTTTAGATACGTAAGACTTCCACAAAAGATTAAGATTTGACTGACTGGTAAGGGTTGGTCCCGTAAGTCCTGCGTAAGTGTAGCCCACCCCTACAATGCCGTCAGGATCAAAATTCCAGTTCTGCTGGCGTTTAAGAAGACCTTCGTTATAGGTATCAAATGTATTGAAAGCACCCGATACCACAGGGAAAGCACCCAAGTTTTTGTTATTTGTTACAGCGTTCGCAATGCCCTCGGTAGAATTTGCGTTAGACACTTCGAATGAAGTCGCACTGTCAGGCCAGAAACCCATAGAGGAACCATTGGTAAGCACATCTTGATAAGAAAGAGAAGTCATGAGTTTGAAACTATTCCAAAGACCACAATAAGGAGTTTGTTGTGCGATCGTGGTTCCGTTGTAGTCGACCGTCAAGCTGTGAACAATAGATCCGTACCAATTTTTGAGGCCTACCGTATAGTCAGGGCTGTCGCCCGCAGTTTCTGGCTCAAAAGGCTGAACCACGTTGTTCTGCGTCAAAGTGATGAGCATGGGCAGAGTCAAATAGGCCTCTCGATAATTAAAAAACTTATTACTGTTGGAGAGTTGACTCGTGTCCAGTACGGACTGATTTCCTACATAGGACTGGTTTTGGTTGTCCAAAATAGAAATCCAATCTTTGCGAACAAATACCTCACTTGTTCCCTCCGCCATAGAAGACATGTCAAACACAAGCTGATCGGCACTCATTATATAATGAGGGAAGATAAAAAAATAGCCTTCCTAATTATATTTTCCTAATTCTGTTCTAACTAAAACGAATGTTTTGTGGTTTTTTGGTCATAGGTTTTACCATGAGTTTGTGGAGTTTCTCTCCTAAACCTGACCCCTTAAGCGGATTTAGTCCTGTATCGTTAATAAACTGATCTACACTTGCGTAAGACGAAGCACTGCCTGCCCCGCCCTTATTCAGCAAGACGGACCCCATCCCTTTTCCATCCATTAGTTTCTTGTGAAGCAGACGCCCCCCACACATGACCTTGGGATTTGAACGGTGCATATAGAGTAACCCAATATTTTTTTCTTAGGCTGTTGCCTTTAACATGATTTTCTTCTTTAGGTTTCGCAACTTGAGAGAACCAATCATGAGGCTATTCACCATAGTGATTTGTTTTTGGATATCTGTATCCTTAGACGTATCATCCTTATTCTGCTTTAATTCGGTCATGAGTTTCATATGTTCCTTAGATAAGGTATCATACAGTTGTTCGAGGTAATACTCATTCAGCCCGTCCATTTAATTAAGCAGAGAGATTAATATTTACCGCCTCCCGAGATGCCCGCCAAGTCCTGAAGTCCTAAATCTTTGACATCCCTAATCACTAAAACAATGGTCATGTTGGGATCCAGAATAGTCAAGGGCTGGAAGTTTGCCCCTAAAATCTGGACCCTAAGTTCGTTATAGGTGCCAGACAATAATTTATTCCAAGAAAACTGTGGAGGCTGCTCTATAATCTGTGCCCCAAAAGCCACGCTTGGCGAAATATTGTAAATGATCGAGGAAGGAATAGCATATTTGTTCGCAATGTTACTAATCGAAAGAAAGGCTGAAGGATTGGGCTGTATCTGTGGGGCCACATTGGAAAGATAAGACAGGTTTGTCCCTACACCTGTATTGAGAGAAGTAATAAAAGGATCAGGCACAGTATAGCCAAACAGTTTATTAAAATTGTCAGGAAGAACCAGCTGTGGATTAAAAGTGACCGAAGGAAACCCAGGCCATGCTGCCGTAGCTCCTGGTGTGCTTGCTAAAGGAGTTTTGTAACCAACCCAAGGGGCAACCGTCCCAAGATAAGACCCGTCAACTTGGACAGCAAAACTGCTCTGGAGAGGCACAGGGAAAGTATTCATTTGAATAGCGTAACGGTTCGCATTTACAATAAACTCGGCAAAATAGACATTCTGACCCGTTGGACTAATCAAATATAACCCATTTTGGATAAAAGAAAACTGTAGAAACTTATTAATATCTGATACCTCATACAATCCATTCGGAATGGTAAACGTATATGGGGTGGCTGGGCCTGCGCCGATTACCCAATTTACAGTGAAGTTGTTATTAGCCAAAGGGGACGCGTTGACATTTTCCCAGGAGTAATACATAGTTACGCTCTGTATGGCGATTTCGTGGTGTGGAAAGGAAACCGAATTCGGGAACTTATAGACGAGAGAACTGTTCCTTCCGTCAGGCACCACATTCGACTGATTAAGAATAATCGTAGACGGCATATAGAGTAAACAGATATATTATTTCATTTGACTCTCCTTAATAATTTGTTCATAGGTGGAATACTGGGAACGGTCGGGCATAGAGGTAGGACCACTGTTTCCTCTAATCCCTAAATAGTAAGCTACCTGATTTCCTCCAGCAATAAAAGGCGGCTGAAATCCTCCGCTGATCATAGGCGTGATATTGTTTGACTGGTTGGGGTGAAGTATCTTTGGATTATACATATACATTATAGAACTAAAAAAAATTGTCTAAACACCCAAAGAAAGCATTTCGTGTAAAATAGCGTTTCCCTGTTGTCTCGGCACTCGTCCCTCGGCCATGAACTTCAATAGCAATGCCTTAAACTCTTTCGCAATCTTGGGGCTGTCGTTTCCTGCGGTAATCTCTCCCCGCAAGATATTAAACCGATCCTCTTCTGCTTGACCTTCGCCCTTCATGTTGGGCACTGCGGGGCTTTCCACATGGGATTTGTTACAAATGTTAGACAATTTCCTTTTATCTTCTTGAGACAAACGATTAATCTCTTCATAGGTTGGCAATCCCTTGCCCACCAGTACTCGCATGACATGCGCCAAATGTGGGCTTACTCGTTCTGTGGGCATAGCGGGAATATTCCCGCCGCTTGGGCTACGGAAGGCCAAAATATCATTCGCATGAAGACGGTGTTTATTGATAAAGTACCGACCAAATTGAGTATATGGTTTAGGTTTTTCCATGGGTTTATCGACTAAATGACTAATTTGTCTCACATGTGTCTTCTGTGGTTTTAATCCGTGGCCAATCATACCGCTTCCCTTATACCGTCCCCCAGATAAACCAGCCACCAAAGGGACAGAGCTTTCATACATTTCAGTCAATTGATCTTTGGTATAATTATCATATTTTAAAGGCTGTGTCCCTTTAAAGATAGTTGTGGATCTTTTACGGCCAGCCTTATCTACTTTTGTAAAATCCAAACCAATATTGGGGTCTAACTCAAACACCTGATCTAAATAAGCCGCTTTCTCTCGTTTACTTTTTAGAGCATCCCATCCTGCCCTGTCAATGGGCACAAACGATTGGGCTGCGGCGGTTGGAACAGCTGGAAGGTTAAAATCTGGTGGCTCTTGGGGTTCATCTACGGGAGGACCCTCTCGAGGCATACCCGAATGGGCTATCAATTCACGAATAGTTTGTACACTGATTAGGGTGCTTTCAGGAATGGTCACTAGTTGTTCTAAACTGCGTAATTCATTTATAGTATATTGTTTGTCTCGGTTAGCCATACCCATATTCAATTGACCCACGGCATTGGCCAAGTCTTCAGGCATGGGAAAGTCTTGATAAATGTCATCTAGTCTTTGTTTAATATCCATTTGAACATTGTCGGGTAACTGATTAATTGTTTGTAAATCTTCTTCACTTGGTACAAGTTTTTCCTGGTCCGTTATCTTTTCTCTCAGAGTTGTTAAATCTAAACCAAACTGTTTTTCTACTCGACCAATGGCTCCCTTCAATACAGACCAGATTTGGCCCCGAGGCAATCCATACAACAACTGAACATTGCTCATGATAATGGCTTCACCTATGTTTTGCTGAAGGCCTAGCTGAACCTGTTCTGCGTCTTGTGATTTTTGTATCAAACGATTGAGGTAAGCAATAAAGACCGAAGTCGGCACACCTTGGGCATATTGTCGCTTCATATCTTCGGCGATTGTGTTCCATTTATCCAAAGCAAACTTGACTTGCTCAGGTGAAAGTTCACTTACAATCTGGGACGCAATCGTCCCATCTGATACGGTGGATAATTTCATCCTAAGGTTTAATTTAGATCCTTCTATATCCAATGCCTTCTCGGTGGTGCTTCGAGTATCAGGCAAGGGTGAGGGCGACTGTCCTGTCAGCTTATAAATGCGGTTTGCGTTTAGGTTTGCTTGATTATTGGCTGCTTGTAATAGCAGATTAGACATGTACTGCTCGTGAAACTTGGCCGCGTCGCGGGGATGGCGTAAAGGAGCACCAGGAGGCATTATATTCTATCAAAATATAATAATTACTATCAAAAAACGGGGGGTCTACCTGCGTCTGTCTCTGCCTTAATCCAAGCCTCTTGTTCAGGCTTTAAAATCATCTGTGGGTCTGTGTTGATTTCCCTAACGTATTGTTTGCTTGGGTCAAAGTCTTCGTTTAAAATATCCTCGCTGACAATGGTGTTAAAGTCTCCTACCAATTTGGGTTCCCAATCCTCGGGCAAACTTGCGATATATTCATTCAACAAACGTCTGTGTTTATCCTTCAGGACTTGTCCTAAACTATAGTAACGGGTAAGAGGTGGTTTGCCCATCTGCTTCATGATGATCACATTCAAGCGAGTCGCGTTTTCTTGGTTAAAGTCTTCTTGTGTAAAAGGCATTATATAATAAACCAATATTTTAATTTTTATATTATAACGAAATAAGTTAAAAGAAAACTATATTTTAACTTAATGATTTATTCGAGCTTAGGAGGATTTATTGTCGCGTATGGCCGCCGAGGGGTAGATATGAGAACACGGGTAAGGACCTATGCGGAGGCCACGGAGACACTGCGATCTATGAAGGAGGACGAAATCGTGGATCTAAACAAAACCAGATACTATTTTTCAAAAGATAAAATACTTATCTTACACAAACCCAATCTATCCTGTCAAACTTACCCAACTTATTATGGAATGAGGGAAAAGAATATATAGGTTTATTCTATATGGCCGCAGAAGAAAGAGAGGAAACCGTTGAAGAAATGATGCGGCGTCTACGAGAGAGACAGCGGCGCATAGAACGATTGGACCCTGCGTATCTTGACCGTATTCTACGACCTATAGAGAAAGAACCACGCAAAATAAGTTTTAAAAATGTCAGACCTCAAACTGAAAAAGAAAAAAAAAATAAAATGCTATTATTACGTTCTACAATAGCCGACCCTGACGAAATAGCAGCGTTTAGCGTGGATGAATATTTACAAAGGTGTCTTAACAGTATTCAAGATCAAGGAATGATAGGGCCTATTAATGCTACTCGTGGATTTTGGGATACCGTCCGCGAAGTTTTTGAAACTCAAGATCAGAGACAAATTCATTTATTAAAACAAATTTTTAAAACTGCTCAATTACGCGGTAATTTATTTCGTTTTTATCCTGGTGGGGGATATGAGCTATTAGGCATGTTGAACAATTGTCCTCGTGATTTAATTATGCCACTTTATGACTTTGTTTTAAAGTACAAGTTAAATGAAAGGACCGAAAGCGTCTTATTCTCGAAAGAACACCGACTTAGAAAAGAAAAAAAACAATACCAACAAGAACAATATAATATGGGCAAAGAAGATCTTCTTACAAGAGAAAAAAGTAAACCCAAAGAAAAACAAGAACGAAGGACAATGGCTGAGGAAGATTTTCCACGTCAAGCAGAACAACAACGGGTCAGGGATAGGGTACTGAAAAAAATTAACGAACAAAAATATGGTGCGGAACCCCCTGAGGGTTCGGCTGAGGAAGATTTCCCACGTCAAGCAGAACAACAGGTTAGGGACAGGGTACTGAAAAAAATTAACGAACAAAAATATGGTGCGGAACCCCCTGAGGGTTCGGGACTTAAGCGGTCCAATCAATGGGTTCAAGTTGCGAAAAATTGGAGGGTTTAAGGGAAAAAGAATATAAAGATTATGTTACAATTGTTACAATGAGATCTTGGATGGATCTTTGCGACATGTACCTCGCACGACTGGACCGAATGGACGAGTGCTTCACTATTCTCGATACCATGCCCACGCTAACCAAACAAGACAAAGAAGAAAAACGAGATTTATTTGATCTTACCATGAGGTTGATAGAACTAAATCGAGAGACTGAATCAAATCTCGACGAATTATGGGGATTACGCTAATCTCTTTTCCATGATCTTAAAAATCTCTGGATCTTTTTCAATACCTATAAACTGGCGGTTCATATTCTTACAGGCCACGCCTGTTGACCCACTGCCTGCGGTCGGGTCTAAAACCGTGTCTCCTTCTTTGCTAAAATACTTAAGGCACCATTCAATAAGGGCAATGGGCTTTTGGGTCGCATGTTTCCCTTTTTCGCTTTTAACCTCTAAAATCGAATTAGGCAACGGCGGGTCATAGACAGCCCCATTGCGGTCTTCGTAATTGTACGTAATCGCTCCATCATAGCATTGTTCTTTATCTGTTTCTCTCAGTACGGTCACAGGCAACGGCGGATCATATTTAGTGACTGTCTCCATTTCGCTCTTGCTTCGATTGATGATCATTCCTTTGGTGTCTTCGCCATCTTTGCCTCGGTCTTTCGTCCCTCGTTTGGTAGGGACTTCTTTGATAAATTTGGAAGTATGGCTGCTCAGGTCATAGAAAGGCAATTTACGATAAAAAACGTAAACCATTTCATGTTTCTTCATGGGCATTTTTTTCGCATTGAGAAACCCACACGGCGCAGACTTGATCCATACCATATCATACCGAAAGTTCTTTGGGTTACTGTTGATAAGGGAAACACCAAAGCGAGTAGAGCAGGTAAAGAACATGGGCGTTGTATCCTTACAGACCCGATTGACTTGTTCCCAAAACTGAGACAAATCAATCGCACAATCCCAATGACAACTCGTCTGATTATAAGGAAGATCACAAAACAATAAATCAATACTGTTATCCTTTAGTTTCTTCATTTCGAGCAAACAGCAACCATTTATCAAAGTCATTATAATGACTTGAGACATTAATCTGTATCAGATTTCGGCAATATAACAGGATGGGTGATGGTTTCAATTAATCGGGCTTGGAATTGGGCTTGGTCTGCTTCTGTGAGAAGAAAATGTTTTACAGGATAATCATTTTCTTTAGCCAGTTCTTTAAAATAATTATGGTATAGTGGTATAAGCTTACAGAAGCGACCCAGAACGTCGTTCAGCTTATCTTCGCGAGGGATACGCCAAACATCCACTTCATTACGGTAATAGATCACGTCCCGTTCTTTATCAAAGACAATCGACTTGTTTGTCTCATATTCTGTTTCCACATGTTTAAAGAAAATTGTTTCAAAGTCTGTGACTGCGTTAAACATATCGTGATAATTGTCGAGTGTCTGTCGATTGATGACATTCTCCATGAAAGACGTAAGACAGACTGACTTAGAGATGAGGTTACGACTGATGCCATTGTTGGGATCTTCTTTCGTAAGTGCTTGTAGATCCTCTTTCATCTTCTGTTTGAGTTCTTGTTCTTTCTTCTTAATCTCTTGCTTCTGCTCTTGCTGCTTCTCCTTGATTTCTTCTTTTAGCTTCATCTCTTCAATCTTGAGCCGCAAAATCTCTTCTTTCTTCGCCTCCTTCTCTTTTGCCTTCTGTTCGATCAGCTGCTGCGCCGAAAGGGGCGACACATTCAACAGGTGCTTCTCACTGATACAGTGTCTGTCATAGTTCAGCTTGCGATCGGTAGAGTAGGAGCATTTCTCACAGATGTAGGCCATTATACAATACAATAAGATAAAATAATTCTTTATATTCTTTATTCCCTAAATTCGGAGGGAGGGCGGTTAAGAGAAAGATTTCCCTTAGCTGGC
>Ga0247723_1000629_pt1 | contig 23397 bp, 41 predicted proteins | sample MSEWelMarce5H_FC_FD_189079 | JGI IMG/M metagenome (GOLD analysis project Ga0247723, IMG submission 189079) | Subsurface sediment microbial communities from gas well in West Virginia, United States - MSEEL Well Study Marcellus 5H_FC | ecosystem: Environmental > Terrestrial > Deep subsurface >... | reverse complement strand
GCTCAGGCTCGATTGCTCAGCTATCTGACATTGTGATAGGATTAGAACGCAACGGACAGGCATTAGATGCTATTGAAAGGAATACAACTCATGTTAGAGTTCTTAAAAATAGATTTAGTGGTTATACTGGTAGTGCTAGTGATTTGTTATACAATCCTAACACTGGACGAATGATGGAAATTAAGGATACATTATGAGCATGAAATTAACAAATATTTTAATCAATCACAACGATATTGATGTCATTAAAGATAAAAGTGTCATTTACAAAAACGGTACTGTTATTCCTCTTACCGACTATGAGATTATGTCGTTACTTACCTCTTTCCACATACATGATATTGGTAAAGATATTCCAGTTTACAATTAAGGATACATCATGATTCAAGAATCATTAAGATTTGATGGTAACGATTATGTACATTCAAGGGATTCTGGACGCTTAACAGGACAGATACAACGCATTTACAACACGATAGAGAACGGTAATTGGTTTACACTCGGTGAATTGGCTGACTTAACTGGAGACCCTGAAGCAAGCATAAGCGCACAACTTAGAAATTTAAGAAAAGAAAGATTTGGAAGTCATGTTATTGAAAAGAAACATTTAGATAACGGACTGTATACTTATAGATTAGTTAAGGACACACCATGAACGAAGATTTAGTTACTCAAGCACGACGCTACGCTGAGAAAGACGATTACCATGTTACCCGTCGTTACATTACTGAGCTATGCAATGAGATTGACAGACTGCGTAACATCAACACCAATGTGTTTAGCAAGATTCAAGATAACAAAGAAATATGGGCTGATGCTGAGCGTTATAAGTGGCTTCGTGATGCAGCATGGAATGTAGATTTTGAAGCAGTAGCACCTATCGTAGTAAACTGCGATAATCGTATGGAGCAGTTCGAGTGGTTGGAAGGCAGTAAACTAGATACAATCATTGATGAATGGAGAAAGAAATGAGAAGCGAACCAAGAGGATTGACAGCAACATTTAAAGTTACCAAGACTTACTATGTTACTTGCTACGGCAATACTGAAGAAGACTGCTACATCATGGCAGAGAACCTAGCTCCTACAGATATCAAAGAAGAAGACTTAGGTGATATGGAGGTTGAGATTGCTGGAGGATTTGAATATGACTCTTTCTAGTTTAAAATGGTATGGTACTGCTTTGTGTCTTATTGGCATAGCATTGACCAGCTTTAATATCTATCCACTTAACATCTTGTTTGGATTGATTGGTAGTGGTTTATGGACTACTGCTGGCTATGTTCAAGACGATGCACCGCTTGTCTTAGTTGAAGGTGTAGCGACTGCATTGTATGCTTTTGGTGTATTAACATTTATCATTATGGAGATTTCAAAATGGATGTGAAAGAACTTATTGAAGCACTAGACCAACGCTACGGCAATCCGTATGCAGTTAAAGAGTGTGGCTTGATTCAAGAAGCTATTAAAGTGTTACGCTTACAGTCTGAAGAGATTGCTGCTTGTTATCAACACATCAAGGAGTTGCAAGAGCTATGAACGCAAATGAACTAGCTAAATATTTGGATAGGTTAAATGGGTACATGGATATGCCAAGAGATATATTGGATATAGCCCAACCAGCAGCAACAATGCTACGCCAGCAACAAGCTGAAATAGAAGCGTTGAAATATGAAAAATCTAGCGGTGTTTATGACAATGAACCAGTAGCGTGGATAGGTAAAGATGAATTGCAGTTTGGCTTTACTGACACAAGAGTTACAAATGAAAAAGAAAGTTGGGATGATATTCCACTCTATACCCATCCAGCAAAAGAATACAAAGAGCCATCGGTTAAAGAAATTGAAGATTTGTGGCTTGATGTAGTTAACAACATCCCAGCAAACGACCATAGACCTAGAGAATGGCACTTTGCAAACGCAATACTAAGAAAGGTACAAGAATGAACAATGAACCAGTAGCGTGGAGAACCCATTATCCAAGTGGGTGGGAATATAAAGACGGCAACCCCCCTTTTGAATTAAAAGGTAATTCACAACTTCTCTACACCCGTCCAGCAAAGACATTAACAGATGAGGAAATAACACAAGTATTTGATGAGTGTTATCCAAATAATGCTGATGGTGATGTAGTTACTTTGATTGATTTTGCTAGAGCAATACTAAGAAAGGCACAAGAGAAATGATTAAGCAGTTTGAGTTTTTAGATGTAATTGAGCAGTATGCAAAGATGGAGCAGTATTTTAAACAACACGCTCCAATGGAGTATATGGCTTATAGGAATACTAATGGTCTGGAAATGCCCACCGCTACACCTGCCTAACTGGAATAACTTATGGAAATGGAAAACAGATATGAAATACGACCAAGAAGTTTATGAAGCACTAGCAGAGAATGAGCGTAATCAATCAGTTGTAAAATCACCTTGTATTGGTAAATGTACCTACGACATTACTATTCAACAATGTAATGATTGTGGTCGAACAAAAGAAGAAATCAGCACATGGTATGTAATGACTGACGATGAGAAACTAGCAGTATTAGAAAGGTTATTAAATGACGCACCCTGACCAACGCTTCGGAGGAGTTACCTATGCACAACATGGAGATGATATTGTTATTCGTGCTGTTTTTGACAATCTGGGAATTGATAATCCTTCTTACCTAGACATCGGAGCACACCATCCTAGCAACATCAGCAACACTAAGTTATTCTACGATGCTGGTTCTCGTGGTATCAATGTCGAAGCTAATCCGTACCTATTTCAGCAGTTCATGGTTGACCGTCCACAAGACATTAACCTGAACTTCGGTGTCGGTAAGGAATCAGGATTCTTAGACTTTTACATGGTTGATGAGTACTCTGGTCGTAACTCTTTTGACCACGCTACAGTCGAAGCCTTTGTTGCGGATAACCCAGAATTTAAGATTCACGAAATTAGAACATTACCAGTAATGACGGTATCTCAAGTCTTACAGAATAGAGCTATTCCTGACTTTCTGACGATTGATGTGGAAGGTCTTGACTACGACATTCTGAAATCTATTGACTTTGAACGATATCCGTTTAAGGTTATTTGTGTCGAAGTAGGCGGCAGCGACAGGATTAACTACGCTGATGCCGTGAGCAGTTTGTTGGAGGAAAACAACTATTTTTCACTAATTCGTTGTGGTGCTAACCTCATCTTCGTTGCAAAACAGTATGAACATCTGGTAAGATAACTACATGAAAATAGTTCTCGACATCGAAACCAACAGTAGACATGATGTGATTTGGCTTTGTGTCACTCGTAACATTGAAACAAATGAGGTAAAGGTATGGAAAGCAGCAAGTGGATTACAAGAGTATTTGGTAGGTTGCGATTTGATTATCATGCACAACGGAATCAGCTTCGACTCCCAAGTACTGAAAGAGACATGGAAAGTTACGATGAAGTTGAGCCAAGTGTGCGACACGCTCGTGTTAAGTCGCCTACTCAACCCAAGTCTCGAAGGAGGACACAGTCTTGAAGCATGGGGACAGCGTCTTGGCTTTCCTAAAGGAGACTTCTGCGACTGGGATGCTGGCTGGTCTCAGGAGATGGAAGACTACTGTATTCAAGATACTTTAGTTACACAACAACTTTATTCACACTTAGTAGCAGAATTACAACAACAAGAATTTTCACCGAAGTCACAGGAGTTAGAACATGAAGTCCAAGCTATCATCACGAAGCAAGAAAAATCAGGGTTTAAACTTAATCAAGTCGGAGCTTTACAACTACTATCTACACTTAAAACTAAGCTGGATTCTATTCAGGTTGAGATGCAAAGTATTTTCCCTGCCAGAGTCGAGTCTAATCGCATTAGTAAGCTGGGTAAACCCCTCAAAGACATTGTCACTGTTTTCAACCCCGGAAGTCGCAAGCAAATTGCAGAGCGACTCATCGAAAAAGGTTGGAAGCCCACGAAGCACACCGAGAAAGGTAGCGTCATCGTCGACGAAACCACGCTCGAAGGTATCGACATCCCCGAAGCGAAAGCCATCGCAGAATACCTAATGCTTCAGAAGCGGATAGCACAGGTAGAATCGTGGCTAGAAGCTGTCAAAGAAGATGGTAGGGTACATGGTAGGGTTATTACAAACGGAGCCGTCACAGGTCGTATGACGCACATGAGTCCTAACATGGCTCAGATACCTAACAGTGGTGCGATATACGGTCCTGAATGTCGGGAGTTATGGATAGTTGAGAAAGGAAATAAGTTAGTCGGTATTGATGCTTCAGGTTTGGAGCTTCGGATGCTGGCTCACTATATGAACGATGATGCGTATACGAATGAAGTTATATCCGGCGACATTCACACAGCCAATCAAAAAGCTGCTGGGCTTGAAACGAGGAACCAAGCGAAGACATTTATTTATGCCTTCTTATATGGTGCAGGAAGTGCCAAAATCGGGAAGATTGTTGGTGGTTCAGCGAAGGAAGGACAAAAACTTATTGATTCTTTTCTACGCAACACCCCCAAACTTGCAAAGCTACGGGAGAAAGTTGGTCGCCTCTACGCTAAAAAAGGCAAATTGCCGGGTCTTGATGGAAGACAGCTACTCGTGCGGTCAGAACATAGCTCAGTCAACACACTGCTTCAAGGTGCTGGTGCAATCGTAATGAAACAAGCTGTTGTCATCTTGCATAAAAAGCTAGTTCGTGCTAAGATTTGGCATGAGTTTAAAGCAAATGTCCATGATGAGTGGCAGATTGAAGTCAAGGAAGCCGATGCTGAAACTACGGGTAAGTACGGGGTTGAAAGTATCGAAGAAGCTGGTAAAATCCTAGATATGCGGTGTCCATTAACGGGCGAATATAAAGTTGGCAATAACTGGAAAGAGACTCATTGATGGAAGAAAAAGAATTACAGGTTATCGGGCAAGTGATTATCAATCTGTTTGAAGATAACACTTACTCTATCGGGACTTCAGTTAGTATCGAAGAAACAATGGACTTACTAGCGGATGCTTATGAAGCAGTTGATAGTGGTACATTGGATGGTTTAGATGTATTTAACCAGTTTAGTAGTACAATTCAGTAGTTTAATCAACGCAGTATATTTAAGGAGCTTTATATGAGTAATTTAGAAAAACCAATCAAGTTAGAAGCCGAAGTTCAGTGGGCTTTCTTCAACAAGAAATCAGAGATGTCTGGTAAGTATCAAGTAGACCTCTGTAACCTCAGCAAAGAAGCCGTCAGTGCTTTAGAGCAAGCAGGTTTGAGTCCTCGTCAGCGTCCTGACAAGCCTGAAAAAGGTTGGTTCTTGACAGCGAAGAGCAACTATGAAATTATCCCATTCGACAAGTCTGGTAAAGAAATCAAAGAAGCTGTAGGTAACGGTTCTAAAGCAACTGCTTTGATTAAGCCTTACGAATGGAAGTGGCAAGCTAAGAAGGGTATCTCACCATCGTTAGTTAAAATCACAATCACTGACCTCGTTGTTTACAACGCTGACAGCAATGTTGAAGAAGAACTCGACGACGAGATAGCACTGTAATGAAGGCTCTCGTCGATGCGGATATTTTGGTTTACAGGTTTGGATTTGCTTCTGAAGGAGACCCTGCAGAGTTTGCGTTAGCTCGTCTATCTGAATTCTTGGACAATCTCTATGTAAACCTTCCTGTCGACGAGGTCGAAGGCTATTTGACTGGTAGCGGTAACTTCAGAAATGAAGTTGCTGTTACTGCTCCGTACAAAGGAACTCGGAAAGCTGATAAGCCGTACCACTTTGGATTACTCCGTGAATATATGCAAAAGTCATGGGGTTTCATTGAGGTTAATGGTATTGAAGCTGACGATAAACTTGGTATTGAAGCCTACAAACACGAACCAGACGAGACAATCATTGTTAGCTTAGACAAAGACCTCAACATGATTCGTGGTAATCATTACAACTTCGTTAAGGATGAGCAGTACTACATCACCGAAGAAGAAGGAATCCGTAATTTCTATCTACAGATGTTGACAGGAGATACAGTTGACAACATCATTGGACTAGCTGGTATTGGTCCTGTTAAATCTAAGAAGATGTTAGCGGATTGCAAGACAGAGAAAGAAATGTACGATGTTGTCTTAGCAGCATACGACAACAATTTAGACCGTGTCGTTGAGAATGGTCGTCTCCTATGGATTCTTAGAGAAGAAGGGCAGGTATGGCAACCACCGAAGTAAAACTAAAGAATCTAACAGAAGCACCAATAGTTAGACTAACATGGATTGACGCTCAAGCCGATGCTGGCTGGGAAGAACCTAAAGTTGATTTAGCTACTTGTATTACTGTTGGATTCCTTGTAGCAGAAACAGACGACGGTGTTTGTGTCGCTGGGACTGTGTCAGACCATTTATGTAACAATGTAATCAGTATTCCTAAGTCTTGGATTATTGACCAACAAATCGAGGTTAAAGAAGATGAAGCCCCAATCAGCAAAAGCAAAGGGAAGAAACCTGCAAAAGTGGGTCGTAACACAACTGCAAAAAAGATTTCCCCAGCTAAGGCAGGGCGACTTAGTGTCAACTTCAATGGGAGCAGGGGGAGAGGATGTAAAGTTAAGTCCCCATGCTAGAGACTTAATTCCTTTTCAGATTGAATGTAAGAACTTAGCAAAGATAGCGGTGTATAACTATTACGACCAAGCCTGTACACACGGATTAGTTGAACCACTATTAGTAATGAAGCAAAACAAGCGGAAGCCTTTAGTTGTCTTAGATGCTGAAGCATTTTTTGATATTATTTCAAAGGAACACAACAAATGAGATTACATTTTGATTTTAGTGAGTACGATGATACAGATGACCCTAACCGTGTATTAGTGACTGTTCACATTCCTGACGGCTCAGCTCATACCGACATCACCAGAGTGTTTGAAAAGACATTGTCTATGTTTTACGGCTATGACATCGGTGTTACAGATAAAGCACAGTTTTCATTTAACTTTGAAGATGATGAGTTTGATGATGGTGAGAACTTTAAAGCCTGTCCTAACTGCGTTCAAGGCACTTGTGTCTTTAACTGCGGCAAGGAGTTTGCATGAAGATTCTCCTACTAGACATAGAGACATCACCGATGACTGCGTATGTCTGGGGAATCTGGGACCAGAACATATCACCTAATCATATTATTGATTCCTCTAACATCCTATGCTGGGCTGCTAAGTGGTTAGATAGTGATGAGGTGATGTTTGATTCTGTATATCAATCTAAACCAAAAGCTATGCTTAAAGGTATTCATGGACTTCTCGACGAAGCTGACGCTGTGGTGCATTATAACGGTACTAAGTTTGACATTCCTACGCTTAACAAGGAGTTCCTCTTATTTGGTTATAATCCACCATCACCTTATAAACAAATTGATTTACTTCGTGTGGTTCGTAGCCAGTTTAAGTTTCCTTCTAACAAGCTAGACTATGTATCTCAGCGTCTTGGCTTAGGTAAGAAAACTGAACACGCTGGCATGGAACTATGGACGAAGTGCATGAAAGGCGATAAAGATGCTTGGAAGATTATGGAGTCGTATAACATTCAAGATGTCGTGTTGTTGGAATCTCTTTACCGTAGGTTGTTTTCATGGATTAAACACCATCCTAATCATAATCTTTTTTCCAATAATCCTGTTTGCCCCACCTGTTCTAAACCTCGACTTCAAAAGCGTGGAACTGCTATTTCGTCTGTTGGGACTTATCAACGATATCAGTGCAAGGCTTGCGGAAGTTGGAGCCAAGCGACCAAGAGCGAGAAAACACACAAAGCGGAAGTGAAAGGACTAGCATGAGCACATTAGATGAATATGTAAAGCGTAAAACAGCAGTGTTAAACGATAAGTGTGGGGGAGAAGAGAGACTTATCTACTCGGCTAACTACTACGAGGAACAAGAAGAGAAACCAGCATCAAAGCAAGTTGGCGGTAATCACTACCAAGTTGCTAAGATGCAAGTATGGGATATCATTGATGCTTACCATCTTGACCCGTATACAGCCAACATCATTAAGTATGCTTTACGATTTCCTTACAAAGCAGGTCGTCAGGATATCGAGAAGCTCATACACTATGCTGAGAAGCTGCACACAGTCTACGATGAGGTGAAAGAACATTACTATGCTGGAGCTTAACAAACATCGTCGGATTAACTTCTACGCAGTAACGAATCAGGAAGACGCTAATCCAGCTTATCAGAAGGGACAGAAACTCATTAAGGAGGGAAACTGGGAATATGGTTTCTATCTGCATGAGCTTCGGTCTCTTCCGAACCTTACTCCAGTCTACGGAGTTAAGTCTAGCTTTGATAAGATGCGTGTTTGGATTCCCGGTATGTCTATCAAAGGTGAGAATGTTGTAGTTTGGTGTGAGGCAGGATGGGGCGATATGATTCAGTTCAGTCGCTTTATTCCGCTGTTGAAGGAGGCTGGGGCTAAGTCGGTTAAATTAGCGTTCCCTAGACAGATTCTAAAGCTCCTGCGTAGGCTGCCTAACCATGACGGATTCTACGATATGGAACAGCCTATTAAGAATGGTCTTCGTCTCAAAGTGATGTCTATACCTTATTGCCTTATGGAACATGGAGTTATGTCTTCTAAGCCAGTTCCGCACATTTTTGGTGCAGAAGGTATATTTAAGAATCTTGACCTACATCAAGAAAAAAGAGACAAACCTATGATAGGATACTGTTATACCACTACCAACACCAGTTGGAACATGAAAGCTAAGCAGATGCCTAAGCAAATCATGGATGACTTTATAGCTAAACATCCAGAGTTTGAATGGGTCAATCTACAGCAAGAAGGTGGTTATCTCACTTCCGATTTATGGGTTGACACGGCTGACAAAGTTCAAGCATTGGACGGAGTTATCTCTGTTGATTCCGCTATTGCACATATCGCTGGCTCGGTAGGTGTTCCCGTCGCTAATTTAATTGGCGGTGAGAAATTATCTTGCTGGAGATGGTATCCAAAAGGTGAAACTACATATTGGTATGATACGATGAAGACTGTGTGGTTCGAGAAGTGGGAAGACGGTCTAAAAGAAGCACTCAAACATTTTAAGAAGGAGCAAGTATGCAATGTCGTTAACGATACCGGAGATAAAGGAAAGACTAAAACAACTACCAGAGCTAGACCTGTTAGAACTGCTGGAGATAACAAGCGAGGAACTAGTAGAAAGATTTAGTGATTTAATTGAAGACAAAGCCGACACATTAGAGAAAGAAGTTGAATAATGGCTTTACCTAAATATGTATATATCCACACTAATATAGCAACTGGTGAAACAATCTATGTTGGTGTTGGAACAGGTGAAAGAGCATGGGAATGGAGAAGCAATAAAAGAAGCACTCACCATAACCAGCTTTTACGAAGTTATCTTGAACAAGGATATGTACCAAGCGATTGGGCAAGTATTGTAGAATCTAATTTAAGTTCTAAAGAAGCCGTAGCGTTAGAAACAAAACTGATTGAACAATATTTACCTATTTATAATAAATGTAAAAATCCAGACTATGTTAGTGATAAGTGGAAATTTAACGAAGTACATAAATTTGCAAAATCATTAAGAGAAATGGGGTACTCTTATTCTAATATTGCCTTTTTACTAGGCGGTGCTGGAACAAGAACAAACACAATGAGTGCATGGAGAATGTGTAATGTCTACTAAGAAATACGAAATGACCCCCTATAATACTTTTATCAGTAAATCGAGATACAGCCGCTATCTTGACGATAAAGGTCGTCGTGAACACTGGGATGAGACAGTAGCACGATACTTTGATTTTATGGAGAAGCACCTTGCAACTAAGCAGAACTACACACTCACTAAAGAGCTGCGTAACGAGCTAGAGCAAGCCGTAGTAGCGTTAGATGTAGTGCCAAGCATGAGAGCAGTAATGACAGCAGGACCAGCCCTAGAGCGTCAGAATGTGGCTGCATTTAACTGTTCTTATTTACCTATCGACGACCCTAAAGCCTTTGACGAAGCGATGTATATTCTTCTCTGTGGTACAGGTGTTGGTTTCTCTGTGGAGCAAAAGTATGTCTCTAAGCTACCTGAAGTCCCGTCTCAGTTGTTTGATAGTAAGACTTCTATTGTTGTGTCGGATTCTAAAGAAGGATGGGCAAAATCGTTACGACAGCTCTTGGCTCTTCTGTATGCTGGCGAAATTCCAAAGTTTGACACTTCACGAGTTCGCCCAGCAGGAGCTAGACTTAAGACATTTGGGGGCAGAGCTTCTGGACCCGGTCCTTTGGAAGAACTTTATAAGTTTTGCATCATTAAATTTAAGGGAGCAGTTGGTCGTCGTTTGTCTTCCCTTGAGTGTCATGATATTCTCTGCAAAATCGGGGAAGTTGTTGTTGTGGGTGGAGTCCGACGGTCAGCCATGATTTCTTTGTCAGACTTATCTGACGACAAGATGGCTCATGCTAAAGCTGGTAACTGGTGGGATGGTCAAGGTCAACGAGCATTGGCAAACAACTCTGCCTCGTACCTAGAGACACCATCTATTGGTCAATTCATGCGTGAATGGAGTTCTATCTATGAATCACACTCTGGTGAGCGTGGTATCTTCAATCGTCAGGCTTCTCAGGTACAAGCTGCTAAGAATGGACGACGAGATGCGTCTTATGAGTTCGGAACAAATCCATGTAGTGAGATAATTTTACGTCCTTACCAATTCTGTAATCTGTCTAGCTGCATCATTCGTGCTACTGATACTGAAGATGATATTAGCCGTAAGATTCGTCTTGCTACGATTCTGGGAACATTCCAAGCGTCGTTAACAGAGTTTCCATACTTGCGTAAGATTTGGCAGAAGAACACCGAAGAAGAAGCGTTGTTAGGTGTATCAATGACTGGTATTTGCGACAACACTTTGTTAAACAACCCTGATGATGAAACATTACCTGCTCGATTGGAGGCTCTCCGTGACCTTGCTGTTTCTACTAACGCTTTTTATGCTTCAGCTATTGGTATTAACCAGTCTGTGGCTGTCACCGCAGTCAAGCCAGAGGGAACAGTTTCTCAGCTTTGCAGCACCGCTAGTGGTATTCACCCTCAACACAGTAAGTATTATATTCGTCGTGTTCGAGCTGATAACAAAGACCCACTAACACAGTTTATGATTCAAGCTGGGTTTGTAGCAGAGCCATGTGTGATGAAGCCTGATTCAACAACAGTATTTAGCTTTCCGGTAGAAGTAGCAGAAGGTGGTCTGTTGCGTGAAGACTTATCAGCTATTCAACACTTAAAGTTGTGGTTGATTTTCCAGCGTCACTACTGTGAGCACAAGCCTTCAGTAACTATCTCTGTTTTAGAGAACGAATGGATGGATGTCGGAGCATGGACATTCAAGCACTTCGACGAAGTTACTGGTGTGTCTTTCCTACCGATGGATGGTGGAACTTACAAGCAAGCTCCATATGAAGAATGTACTGAAGAGCAATACAACAGATTGAAGTCTCTTGTACCTACGACAGTAGATTGGGAGAACTTTAAAGAGTATGATGACAATGTGGAAGGTGCTCAGATGTTGTCTTGTACTGCAGGTGGTTGCTCAATATGATTGAAATCTTAATTACCGATGAAATGCGTGAGCTTGCTAAAGCAAAGACAGATGAAATGGGTACATTAAGAAACAGTATCTCCAATGGTGACGGCAACACCATTGGATTTCTTGGTGAACTATTAGCAAATCAAATTTTAAAAGGTAAGTTAAAAAATACCTATGAATATGATTTAGTGTTAGACAACGGCTCTACTGTTGATGTCAAGACAAAAAGAGCTAAGGTTAAGCCTAAAGGATATTATGAGTGTTCAGTTGCTGCTTACAATACAAAACAACAGTGTGATTACTATTGCTTTGTACGAGTAACAAACGATTTAACTCGTGGCTGGGTATTAGGGATGATTAAGAAAGATGATTATTACAAAGAAGCTCAGTTTCGTAAGAAAGGTGAACTTGATGGTGATAACTCTTTTGAGATTAAAGCAGATTGTTATAACTTAAAGATAGACCAGCTAACACCTGTATACTAATATTGTGTAGTACTTTGACAGGGGCTTCTTCGGAAGCCTCTTTTTTTATATCAGTTCAAAGTGTGGACCATCGAAGAATGACTTAAAGTCACCACCCCAACGAATCTTTGTACCTTGCTCTGCAGCAACTTTCTTCATGACTTCAGCGAGTGGCGGATAGTGTTTCTTGTCCCAGCTTACCTTACCATCTACAATAGCAACTAAGTCAACTGCGTGACCTGTTAGGTGCTTTGATTTCATGGTTTGACTGAAGCCTTTATTTACTAACTCCTGCTGTCTCTGAGGCGTTCTAAGACCTTCTGTGACAGTGAAGTCAATAGGGCTTTCTTGAATGGCTTGCTCTACAATCTTTACGAGTCTATCATCTACACCTTTGAGGTTAGTCTTAGAGCGTTCAGACAGTGTAAAACTCATTTAGCAATCCCATTCTTAGCGTAGAACATAGTCCTGTCACCAAACAGATAGAAGCCTACAATAGCAGCGAAGTTATCTACTTCTGAGCTAGGTGTGCCATAAGAGTGACTCCAAGCCCATACTAGAAGTGCTACAGCGACCACCATTGGTCTTTGTAACCTTACGATAGCCTCTACCCACAAGTAGGACTGATTCGTGCCACCAGCGTCGTTTAAAGCCTTAAACATATCTAGGTCAAGCTGTTTAACTTGAACATACTGCTCGATAGTAGATGGTTTAAACTGGTCAGGAGCAACGAAACGGCTGATTAGGGATTTACCTAAGTCAACCGCTAACGGTGCAAATGCTGCTAGTAGTGTGATTGGGTCCATTACTGACCTTCAGGTGGATTTAATGCACCTGTAAGTAATCCTCTGTAAGCAAGGTTTGGTGCTCTTGGTGTAGCTCCTGCAGCAATCTCTCGTACTGCAGACTGAGCTGCTTGTTTACGCAAAACACCTTGTAATAAATCAGCAGTCAAACCACCGCCAGCCAGAGTCAATGCTGCAGTTGGAGACTGGGTATATGCAGCAGCTTGTCCTGCAGCCATAAGCTGTGAACGCAGAGGACTAAACCTAGCAATCATAGATAGGACTGAGTCAAAAGGACCGCCTTTGGCAACACTTTTAATGATGTTCTGCTCAGACGGAGTAAATAACTTCATCTTGTCTTTGTTTGCAGCAAGGTTGATAAAGCCACGACGGATAAGTTCACTCTCTGAGGCTTTAGGGTCAAGAGCTTTAACTTCTGCTACATCTAAAGCATCTTCTAAAGTTTGTGCTCTACCAGCGTTTCTCCAGTCTTTACGAGCAGACATGATATCTTTAACTGCTTTGTCAATACCATCTTTACCAGCAACAATGTCTTTACCGTTGATATTACTGATGTAATCATCAACCTTAGCAACCGCAACAGAACCTAAACGCTTAATATCAGCATCTTTACTTGCTTTTAAGTCATTCAGCATAGCTCGCATCTTATCAACAGAGCTGAATGGGATTGAAGTATTGTTGCCGAGAACTCTTGACATCTCAGTTAATCGAGCTGTTACTTCTCTAGCTTGGTCAGTACCGGGAACCATACGAGCATCATCTAAAGCAGTACTAATGTCTTTAAACATATTTTGGATACTAGATGCTTTAACAGTAATACCAGCATTGTCTACAGCTTGATATGACTGTGATGCTCTGTCTTTAACTTGAGCAATAGTCTCTCTTGGACGATATTTATAATCAATACCTTTTCCTACAGAAGCAGCAGCCACTGTACCTGTTAGGAGACCAGCAATGGTAGCAGCAGTGTCGCTACCAGTGATTTCTTTTACTATTTCTGCAGTTGGTTGAGATACCGCACCTGCTGCCGATGACGCAGGGATTTGTCTAATTAAATCAGAAGCCAGTGCAGGTACATTAGGAGCTACCTTAGCCATACCAGCAGTACCAGCCATTGCTTGTGTACCAGCCTGTACAGCTCTTTCAGTAGCATTTTCAGGAGTTGGTAATACATTACTCAACATCTTCTCTTGTTCGCCATAGAAGGATGGCATACGGCTTTCAGAGCCAAGTGCTTGAGCACCTAGATTGTATACACCTCTACCAGCTTCTAAGACTGCAGTAGCTGGAGATGTAAATGCCTCATAACCAGCACGAGCTGTAAGACCAATCTGACGACCTAGTTCATCCATCATAGACCGCCCTTTAGGAGCAGCCGTTGGAGCAGGTGTTGTAGGTGCTCCGCCAGATAATTCTTCTAAATCTGAATCAGACAACTCTGTAGCAGAGGTGTAGGTTACACCGTTAATGGTATATTTTGGCATCCTTAATCCTCAATAGTTACGACAAGACCAGACTTCAGTGTACGAGTTTTTTTCTTAGCGGAAGGCTGTTCTGTTGGAGTAGTTGACGACTCAAACTCATACGGCTCTACTTTCTGAGACTTACGACGAGATTGAATAATCTTTTCAGTTTTATTCTTAGCAGTTACAACTGCATCATTATACTTTTGCAATGCTTCTAAAGTGGCTTCGGTATCGAATTTACCATAAGCTGCTACTAACGCATTAGCGAAACGCAACACATCTCGGTCAGTTTGAACACCTTTTTCTGCACTAACTTGTAAATTAACTGCAGTATCAACAGCAGATTTTAAGGCAGCATATTTTTGACTGGTTGGTGTTGAGTTACCAGCAGCGTTCTGTGCTAGATAAGTTGCAATCTTACCGGGACTCAACTCAAGAGCACGAACACCTTTTTCATCTTTTGTTAAGTTTTTAATAGATGGTAACAGTGCGTCAGACTGAGCTGTTAAGTTATCAATCTTAGCTAAGTCAGCATCTTCTGATTTCTGCAGACCAGCAGATAGTGGTTTAGGTGGTTTCTCACCTTTACCTGCAGCAATCTCTGCTCTACGCAGTTTTGCATCTTGTGAGCGTTGTAGAACTTGAAGAATCTTATCAGGTGAGCCATATTTAGTCACTACATTGATAACCTGCTCATCAGTTGCATTAGGACCTAAACCAACTAACTCAGCACGAAGTTTCTCTTCTTGTGCAGCAGATAACTCAGCTTTGGTAATATCAGCTTTAGTCTTTTGAATACCTAAAGAAGATTTCTCACGCTCATCAGCAGCAGCGATGGCTTGCATAGCTTCTTGCGGAGCAAATTCTTTAATTGCATTACCAAAGTCACGAAGACCTTGTGGGTCAGCTAAATTAAACTGTGAAGACATTTGTTTAATCTGTGATATTTTAGCTAGCTCAGGGTCTTGTAGTCCTAACAAACCACCAACAGAACGACCAAGTGCTCGTCCAGATTGACGAAGACCTAACTCAGCTCTTTGTAGTGGGTCTAACTGAGCAGCTTGATAGTCTTGAGAAAACTCATTCTTCTGCTGAGCTTGTTGATAGGCTTGTGGATTAACTCCAAATAAACTTCCGACGATATCAGTAGCCATTATTTAATTCCTTGAAGAAAGTTACTAAACCAACTACTTGAACCACCACCTTGACCCCAATTACCAATTCCAGCATCTTGCTCAGCAAGCATACGAGATTGTTGTGAGCCGGGTGTTGTTCCATAATACTGCGCAGTGGATTGTGAACCACCTCCCATACCGCCTAACTGTTGACCAAAAGTACTCATAGTAGTGCCTACAGGACTGTAAGAACTATAAGCCAACTGAGATGGAGCAGCAAGTTTTTCACCGCCCATTAGTATCTCACCCTGACGAGCACCAGCATCAGAAATCGTCTTAGCTAGACTTGTACTCATTTCATACGGCTGCATACCAAGTTTCTCAACATCAGCAAATAAACCTAGTGACTTCGCAAACGGACTATAAGCTGCTGTTTGATATTCAGGAATAGCTTGTAGCATACTAGCACCACTACGATTTAAGCCAGCACCGGAACCGTACAGTTCAGCACCAAATCGTTGATTAGCACGACCCTGCTCTTGAGCTTGTTGAGCAATGTTTAAATCTTGCTGTGCTCTAGCATTATATAAGGCAGCATACTCAGGATTAGATTGTAGCATACCTGTAGTTGTACCACCAGTAGCTAAACCTGTACGACCTGTACGGAATACCTGACTAGCTAAACGACTACGCTCTGCTTCACGACCCGGAGCTAACGCAGCCTGTGTGCTAGCCATGTACTGTTGTTGAGCTTGTTCAGGAGAGATTGCAGCGTACTGATTACCTAGATTAAACAGGTTTGTACCAGCACCAAAAGCCTGACCAGCAGCAGTCTGAAATTGAGATACATCAGGATTTAGATTGTAGTTACCAAACTGCCCAGCTAACTGATTCTGAACACCTTGTAAGCGTGGGTCAAGCGTATACCCAGCAGAGGTTACACGACCTGTAGTTGGGTCTGTCTGAAACTGAGACGAACCAAAGCCAGTAGTGATACCAAACGGCTGAAACGCAGCTTGATTTCTCGCCCATGTCGCAGCGTCACGAAAAGCGGTTGCTTGTTGATTAGCTGCTTGAGAGGCTTTGCTGCCACTAATTAGGTTTCCACCTAGCTGTAAGGCTGAACCTGCTATTTGGGCTACTGGATTTCCCATTATATGCTCCTGCTGTAAATATGATGATTCATGTTGTCTAATCCTTTGATTGTTGTCTCATAGACAAATCCTAGAGACTTTCCAAACTTAACTAACTTATCGTTATCTTCTCGTGCTAACGCTACAATAAAAGGAGACAACTCTAACTGTAATATGTTCAAATCTTCTATATACTGCTTCTTAATCTCTGCTGTCCACTTGCGTATATCAGTATGAAACCAATTATACTTCTGATGTTTCTCTAAGTACATCGTGTACTCAGGACGCTCCAGAACAGGAACTTTATAACTTAAATCCAAACTGGTTGTGGCTCTGCAGGAAACACAGGCTCTGTAACAGGGTTAAACATCAATGTACGGAGCTGAGCACGATAGGCTTCAAAGTCTGCTTTGTTGCTGATATTCACATCAGACAACATAGACCAGTCTGAATCCGCAAGGAGTTTCTTTGCTGTAGTAACACAAGCATCTAAAGGAGCTTGATTAGTTAAGCGAGCAACTTCGGCTTCAACAGCAGCAAAGCTAGGCTGAGGGATCGCTGGAGTGTGCCAGATAATGGTGTAGTAGTCGTTATTAGATATAGTCCACTGAGCATCTGGAGTTAATGAAAATAAAGCATTAGAAACGGTTATCATTGTAAAATCTCCAAGAGAATAATTCTAGCGTTACCCATTGTGTTGTAACCAGCAGAAGCATTACCACTTCGTCTTACATAGGTCTGATAAGTAATAGAAGAGGTAGTCGCAGGTGAATCTAATAACTGATAGCTTTCCTGAATGTAAATACTAGAAGTGCTACCATTGGTATTCACATTAGCCATACCCAAACAGTTGGCACTAAATCCGCTACCAGTTCCTAAGTTTGTAGCACCACGATAGAGAGTCCAGAAGGCATTTGTACCATTACTAGCATTTATGTTAGTCTGAGCAAATCCAAAGCTCATCAGAATCAATATTTTATTGCTTGCTGATGTTGGTGTGATTGAGGCTGTGTGTCCTGTACCAACAAGGGAATCCGATGTGGAATCAACACCAGTAGCTGTCACACTTTCAACAATCTGCACAATACGACCAGTAGTGCTAAGTGCATCTATTGCGGTTTTAACATAAGCAGTGTTTGCTAACTGAGTTGTGTTTGAGCCTGTAGTAGCTGTAGGCGCTGCAGGAGTGCCTGTAAATGTTGGGCTTGCGGTATCAGCTTTAGATGCAATCGCAGAAGAGATAGAGTTAAACTCAGTATCAATCTCTGTACCTTTAACAATCTTACTTGGATTACCTGTAGCTAAGCTATCTTTTGTAGCAAAGTTCGTTGCTTTTGTGTAGTTACTCATAATACTTCTTTCTCCTTATGCTTATCTAAATAAGCAATTGCTTTTGTTAAAGTTTGTATTGATTCTTTCAGTAAGCCAATACTAACATTACAGTGGTGGCAAAGTAATTCTCTTATGTTGTTTGTTGTGTGGCAGTGGTCAACAACTAATTTACCTTTTGATGCTTCTGTTTCATCTATCCCACAAATAGCACATTTATGGTTTTGTTTAACTAACATTTCATTATATTGTATTAAGGATAAGTTATATTTTGTTTTTAAATGATAACCAACCCCATACTCTCTCATATTTTGTTTTCTTTGTTCAGTGAGAGGATTTTCTTTAATACATTGTTTACATATAGATTTATGACCTGATTTTCTATCAGTAGTTTTGTAATACTCGGATAACGGTTTATTAACACCACATTTCTTACAAACAAACATTAGATGTTTTTTCCCATTTTAATTGAAAAGTCAATCTTCTGCACAGATAGAGGTGAACCATCAATGTCTGATTCAAAACCAAGTTGAACCACTTTACCGTTACCGCTTGTTTGCATCTGAGCTGTATCTAATACAATACCGTTGTTGTAAGTAGCGATGTTGTATTCAGCCGTACCATACTCATACACAACCTGTGTGTCTAATACAACAGTTCCAGAGTTATAGTTATCGGTGTAGTCGTAACCCCACTTAATTACTAAAGCCTGAGCTGAGCCACCGATGCTAGTAATATTTACTTTCTTGAGAATCTTTAATGATGTAGGATTACCCATATCAAAGTAATTGGTATAGTAAGCCATACGATAAGCCGCACCATTATCATCGTAGTTATAGTAGCGACCAATATAGCCTTCTTGACCCATGTATAGGTCTCTGTTAGCTAAAACACAGAAAGCTGTAGGGTTGATGTCTCTCCAGATAGTAGCTCTAGATGCACCATTCTCTAACGCACCACGAGTATCAAAGCAATAAGTATTGTTAGTACTTGGCAGAGCTAATAGATAGAAAGCATCAGCAGCGTAGTAAATAGCCTTGATGTCATCTTCGTCTTCACCAACAACATCACTCATCAAGGTATCACGAACATTCTTAGATACATCACGAAATGGTAATGACTTCTCTTGAATCACACGCATCAATGACTGAACACCAGTTTCAGACAAGAACAGAATATCTGTACCACCAACAGACTGAACAGAGTCACGAGCGATACATCCGACACCAGTAATGATGTCTGACAGCTTCATTGTTGTAGGGTCGTCAGCACCACTATACACAACAATGCTACGACGACAGAAGATGATTAGGAAGTTATTGTACTGAGCCAATGCTGTGATTGGGTCACCAGTAGGGATAACAGCACTAATATCTAAGTAACCAGAAGTACCTACTTGCCACTCCGAAGGGTCTTGTAAGTCACTAAAGTATACAGTTTGTGGGTCATCTACTTGACCACCTACCCAGAGACGACCATAAGCAGATAAAGCACAGTTAGGTTTAAAGCTAGTAACAGTATGAGCTGATGGAACATTGCCGATGTCTCCAAGACGCTGTAAGCCGTAACCATCTTGGTGTGTATGTGATGCTGTACCAAGTTTATGATAAACCAGAATAGGGTGGTCTTTTTGAGCTAGAATAGCGTGTGCTGAAGCTGTAGGACCAGTACCGTAGGGCATACCAACTATTTGCCAGTTATTACCACTAATAGTATAGCTAGGCAAGGTATCAATACATCCAAGAACAGTTCCGCTAGTTGTAGCTGAAGCTGCTGCAGTTACAGTAAAGCTGTTACCACCAACAACTGTAGCTACAGTATAATAACCAGTAGGTAGTGTGCCTGTGCCAATATCCATATACAAAACAGTACCAACAGGATATCCATGACTTGTAATCGTTACAGTTACAGTAGTTCCTGACTGAGAGTATGTCCCAGTATGGAAGTGAGTGTTAAATACTTTCGCTTCAACTAAAGTACTTGTCCCAGCATAGACCTTGTTATTCGCTGCACTTAATACGACATTACCATCAGCTTTAACAAACTCAAAGATTGTACGGAAAGAACCAGTAGAGGCAGCAGAGGAGTTAACCTTTGTCCAACCCTTACGAGCACCGATACGACCATAGCGGTCAATAACGCAGTTGTCAGCTTTAAGTGCATAACCACTAGATAGCTGAACAGAGCTATCCTGAGTGTTTAACCCAGAAAAGCCCGGAGCTGCAATCGAACCGTTTGTAAACTGTTCAGCCATTAAACTGGAATCCAAGCAGATTCTTCAACATAACGAGTTGACTCTAATGCAATAGCATCAGACAAACTCTTCTGGAATAGTGCATAGGCTTCATTAGAACCTAGTCCACCGTCTTCACCACGCTCAGCTAATGCTTTGGCATAGGCTAAGAAGATTACAGGCTCTGAAGGAACTTTAAGGATTGTTGAATCAGTAGCTAGCTCTACTTGAGGAATAATCAAGTTAAAGCGTAGACTGTAAGCAGCTTCAGGGATAGGGTACACATCGACTAAAGTATCACCATTGTCGTTAGTACCGTTAAAGTTGTAATACATTGGAGAAGCCTTCTGTGGATTAGCAACCAGAAACTGGTCGTTCATCCAAGTAGTTTCCACATTACGCATTACTTGATTAGTTGTGTCGTTGATAACATCAATAACACGGAATCGCTGACCAGAGCCAGTCAATACATAGCTAAACACATCTGCAGTAGTATCTGCAGTTAATGTATCTGATAGGGAATTCCAAGTGTAAGAGGACTCAACGATGTTCTTAGCATCATTAACAAAGTCTCCAATTAACTTAGAATAGGAGTTGTCCTGTACGGAAGTAACTTCGGTTTCACGAAGTCTTCGTAGTACGGAATTAACGCAAGAAACATAAGTAGCCATAAACGCTATCCTAACACAATTTTAGTAAAAAAGCAAGTTATTTTTTAACAATCCCATTTCTTCAATGCGAGTGCTTTACGAGTAGGTCTACCCTTCTCATCCTTCATAGGACCTTTGACACCGCCCATGCGAGCACAGAAGCTCTTACGACGACCAGCAGCTTTAGGGGACTTTGCAGCCTCTTTAGCCGACACAGGAGGCTTCAGCTTAGAGCCTGTAGTCTTGTTGTAATAGTCTCTACCTTTTTGATTGAGACCACCTTCAGGGTTCTGAAACGCTTTCTTTGGCATTATTTCTTTACCTTCTTCGCAGTCTTAGCTGCATCCTTGAAGTCTTTAGCTGAGGGAGCGCCTTTGCTACCTACTTTACGCATCTTTTCTCCTGAACCAGCCTTGATACGAGCTTTCTTTGCTGCGATATTAGCGTATAGTCCTTGTTTCATTAGCGACCTCTACCAGCTTTCTTCATCATCTTAGGCTTAGGCATCTTTGCTTCGCTCATGGCAATAGCAATAGCTTGCTTACGAGACTTCACTACTGGACCACCTTTCCCAGAATGTAAGGATTTGTCCTTATACTCACCCATTACTTTGCCAATCTTTGCTGTTTGTTTCTTAGTTGCCATTTGGAGTCCTTTATAGGTGCTTTACAAGCCAGTCTTTGAATAGTGTTAGGAAGATACCAATACCAGAAGCAATGAACGCTATACCGCCTAGAAAGCCCTTGTAGCGTGTCATCTCATCCTTGATGTCGTGCATCAGTTTAAGCATCTCATCGTGGTTATCCTGAAGGTTGTTTACCTTAGTCTCTAGGATAGCTATGCGTTCAATGTTATCGCTCATGATTATGCCGTGTATGTGCTAGATGAAGTGAAGGTATGGATAGTATTACCGCCACTAGAAGTAACTGTGCCTCCTGTACCACGCTGTGCTCCAGCGTAAGAAATAATAACTATGCCAGACCCACCTGAGCCTCCATTACCAGTTGCAGAGCCAGCTCCACCGCCCCCACCACCAGTGTTAGTTGTGCCAGAGGTAGCATTTCCTGTTATTGAACCATTACCACCACCACCTGCTCCACCAGTACCGCCAGCCCTACTTCCAGCAGTATGTCCTCCACCACCACCACCACCAGCGTAAGTTACGCTTGTTCCAGATATAGAAGAAGCTGTACCAACACCTCCATTACCACCTGCGTTTGAACCGCTATTTAAAGATTGTCCAACAGCACCTGCACCACCACCCCCACCACCAAGACCGTATGAGGAATTATCGCTGTATCCAGTTCCGCCATTATTACCTTGACCAGAAGTTCCAGCACCGCCACTGCCGGTATTGCCGCCTCCGCCTCCAGAACCACCAGAGTTTCCAGTTATAGTTCCAGTTGCTTTACCGCCTCCACCGCCCCCTAAAGCTGTGGTTGGAACTATATTAAATACAGAATTTGAGCCGTCTGTGCCTGTTGTATTAAGAGCGTTTTGTCCAGCACCTCCAGCACCAACGGTAACTGTATAAGCTGTAAGAGACGTTACTGTGGCTGATGATGTTAAAAGTCCTCCAGCCCCAGCTCCGCCGAAACTTCCGCCACCGCCACCTGCAACTATTAAATAATTAACTGAATAAGTTTGTGTTGATAAAGTTACCCAACCTATGCCAGAATACACTTCGGTTTGATTGGTTGTAGTGTTGTAACGCAAAGCACCAGCCGTAGGACTAGCAGGTCTTTGTGCTGTAGTACCTTGTGGTAAATCTATACTCTGTGTAGCTGTGCTGGAATCAATACCAGTAGAGCCGTTGATGATGACAGTCATTGTCTATCCTTAAACAGGTGCTACTACTTCAACCCAAGCCAATGTAGGCTCATCCCATTTGTATAACTTACCATCTTGTGGCATTGGTGTTGGTGCTTCCCATGTCCATGTAGTGTTGTTTAATACCCATGAAGCGAATGGTTGTGGTGCATAGAAGACATCATTCTGTGCATCATATGTATAACCAATACCAGCGTAGTTACCACGCAATGGTGTACCACCTTTAGTGTGTACACCACCGATAGTGTTGTAAGAAGTTTGAATCCAAGCACCCGGAGAAGAATCAACGAATGTTGTAAAGAATTCAGGTTCAGCAACGATTACTTGCGTTACCTTAGTGTCTACTACTTTTGCAAAATGTCCCATGTAAATCTCCGTTTAAGCTGTGTAACTTCCTGATGCAGTAAATTTAAGAATAGTGTTATTTCCAGAATTAGTAACTGATGGGCTACCAGTTGTAGTTCCTGTGTACTGTGCAGTAAGTAATGAAATAATTACAACACCTGAACCTCCAGATGCCCCAGCTATTTCTGCGCCAGCATTGCCAGAATCCGAACCGCCACCAGCACCACCGCCTGTATTGGCTGTGCCACTTGAACCAACATTTTTTGCAGTTATTCCAGTTGGAGTTCCAGCCGCACCGCCACCGCCAGCAGATACTGTTCCAACAGTACCACCCATATAGCCTCCTGAAGCACCTCCAGAAGCATAAAAAGTAGATGTACCTGTGATTGAACTAGATGTTCCTAATCCACCATCACCACCTTTAGTTGCCGTTCCTGCGCCACCAACACCACCAGACCCACCCCCACC
>Ga0247723_1000628_pt1 | contig 23448 bp, 32 predicted proteins | sample MSEWelMarce5H_FC_FD_189079 | JGI IMG/M metagenome (GOLD analysis project Ga0247723, IMG submission 189079) | Subsurface sediment microbial communities from gas well in West Virginia, United States - MSEEL Well Study Marcellus 5H_FC | ecosystem: Environmental > Terrestrial > Deep subsurface >... | reverse complement strand
ATGGTCGGCAGTCAACGCGGCCTAGCGTACATAGACGTAACTGTTAAAGAGTTGTTAGCAGTTGCCGACAGGGGTAGGTTGGACGAAGCGAGTGCCTTGGATTTATATGACTTGCTTGCAGATGCTGTCATTACTAAGGCAAGAATAACTAGTATGAAGGGAGTTAACCATGATTAAGCAAGAAGACTATGTAGGTAGCAAGACACCATACGATAGGTATGTTTCGTTAGTGAACGAAGCGCGTTCCAAGGGGCATACTCATTGGATTAACGATGAGATTCCCGTAGCACATAACACATTGAAGTTCTACAACGAGTTGAAGCACAAGCGTCCTGACATTGTGGTGCGGTTCGATACCCATGCGAGTTTCTACAACGGCAAAGACTATCGTGTGTTCGCTGACTTAGGCATCGCCTACAAGGACTGCCCTGAGATTCAAGTAGGGATTATTGGGTTGGAGAACGATGGTGGTGCGCATGGTGAATTGATGTATACCGTCACATCAGACCGCATTACCAACGATAAGTATGCGTCCTACAGCAAGGGGTACAAGGTCAAGAAGACAAAGAACTTTAGCAATGCCGTGAAGAACGCCGTGCAGTTCTTGAAGCCCATGTTGTTCGAGGAGATGAAGAGCAAGCATGACTTGGAATTCAACAGCGCAATAGAAAATCTACGCGCACCGTCCAAGGAGAAGTTGTATGGTGTATCAAACATGGGACGCCACATCATCATTGATGAGATACGCAACATGGTTCGCATGGGGTATGTACCAGTCACACCCTCATTCACCGACGCCATGCACGTTCTCAAAGAGGAAGATGCTGAGATTCAACAGGCGTTGAACTACAAGCCCAAGTCATGTTTTGTGTGGGCTAAGAAGGACAAGGTTGAGTATCAGGTTGAGGGTGAAGAGCGCAAGGTGGTGTACAACCTACAAGATGTGCCTGAGTTCATAATGGACAAGGTGTCCGTCCTACAAATCGGTAGCGAAGGCAAGCCAATCATGGACGTTGGTGTAAAGATTGATAACACAACCTATTGGATATTCCTATGATTATTACGAAGAACGGCGCACCGCCGTTTGTTAGTTGGGAAGACTACGAACGGTTGGTCAATCACCCCGAAGCACCGACACCATTGTCTCAATCCATTAGCCTAGACATGCGGTTCTCAGGTATTTGGTATGACGCAGTAAGTGTGTACAACATGTTGGTAGGGGGACACGGCATGGTTGCCGACAACCTATCGCAAGATGTATTAAGGGTTTCTATCAATGAGGACGGGACGTTTAATATTGTAGACTTTACACTGCCAAGTTCTGAAGGTAGGATAAAGAAAAACCTAGCGCAAGTAGATGTACCGCAATGGATAATGGAGAGCGTATCCATGTTGCGTATCAGTGATGCTAACGAAAAAGTAGATGAACTTGGTATGAAAATACACGACAAGTTGTATTACTTAAAAGAGAGGACTAACAATGAATGAAGAACTAAACACGACTACACGTACGTTCCCACGTACGTTGGCTGAAGCGTTCGATAATAAAAAATGGTGGCATCCACACGAGCCATCACGAAAGGAAAAAACTATGACTAAACGCGAAACCATCATTGCTTTTTTAAAAGACATGTTGCGCCCACGCACCTTGCAAGAGATGATAAACATTGAATTGCGCGAAGCGTATCTAGCCAAGATGAACGCAGAGAATTCACTTGAGTATGCGACGAGTATCGTGGAGTACAACCGTCAACGTATTCGTAGGCTTGAAGAGAAACTTAAAGAACTGGAGAAACCAAATGCTTGAAACAATCGCATGGATAGTATTTCTAATGTGCCTTGGCGCAATCATTGTTGTTGGTGTAGCAATAGCAATAGTGATGATTAGTAGGGAAGATATATGAGTGACGATTACGAAGATGAAGCGTTTAAAGAGTTAGAGAGCAGACTAGGTAGAGACAAACTAAAACAAGTTATGACAAACCTAGACGGCGAATTATCTATATACCGCAACGAAGTTATAGAGGAAATTGCCAAGGAGATTGAGGGATTCACCCCCGCATTTGGCATAGACACGACTAGCAGTTTTGCAATATTTGTAAGGGGGATGAAGACATGAGTAACGAAGTAAATAAAAACCTAACCATAGAAGATGTTATAGCGCATATGAAAGAGGTATTACCCACGGTAGGCAACCTATCAGAACCCACAAAGTTATTGGTGAGTGCGGCACACATGCAAGCGATGCGGCAGATGCTTGATGCGGGAACGCTAGGTAATTTACCTATGACACCACGTAAAGATATTTACGAGGATGAAGAATGAAGTGTCCCGAGTGCGGTGCATGGTCGATAGTAAAACAAACCAAGAAATCACCCACATTTGGGTATACAAGAAGGAGGGAGTGCGCTAATGAACACCGATTTACAACCCAAGAAGTCATTGTCCCGCAAGAGGCAATCGACGAAGAGAGAAGAACTCATCTCGAGAATAACCAAAAACGATTGGAACCCATTCGAAAGAGCGACCCCAAGCGTTTTAGAAATACTACATATCGAGAATACTAAAAAGCAAATCAATAACTATGGAGAAGCACTGCTATGACACAGGAGAAGTTAGGTTTCAACGGCACGACAGCCGACGATATACAGGTGAGCGGTAACCACTACAAAGATATGGCGGTGCAACCGTGGCATGTGATGGAGTCGGTGCTTACCCGTGAGGAGTTCATTGGATTTCTCAAGGGCAACGTAATTAAATATTCCCTACGTGCGGGGCGAAAAGAAGGCAGTGACGATGCGGGTAAAGCACGGCACTACATGCAAAAACTAAAGGAGGTAATAAATGACTAACGAAGAACAGATCGCCAAGTTGACAGAGATGTTAGAGATACAACAGAAGTTGCATGAAACAGCGATAGATATGCTCAAGCCAGCGATAGAAGCCGAACGCGAAGCGTGTGCAAAGTTATTAGAAACAACAGACTTAGGTGGACTAAAAGATAACCCAGCAATGCAGAGTTGGGTTGCAGAAATGTTGTTGGCTTACGTAAAAGCAATCAGAGCAAGGGGACAAGCATGACACCCGAAAAGAAAGTTAAAAACGAAGTCGTAAAAATGCTGAAACTATACAAGAACTTGTATTACTTTTACCCAGTGATGGGTGGGTATGGTGCGGCGGGTATACCTGATATTGTGGTTTGCTATCGCGGTTATTTCATAGCCGTTGAGTGCAAGGCAGGTAAGGGTAAGACAACCGCACTACAGGACAAGAACTTGAAACAAATCAGAGACGCAGAGGGCATAGCCATCGTTGTCAATGAAGAGAACCTGCAAGAGTTGCAGGACATATTAAACGTAATCCTAGAGGAGGAGTGATGGGAACTTTAAGAGAACAAATGGCGAAAGTCATACAAGAGTGGGATAAAGAAGACGAACAACCTATACAGGAGAAAACCGTGGAAAAGAAACAAACAACTACAGCAAAAATCGTGGGGTTCATACGTGACAACCCAAACATCGAGAGCACCGCACTACGTGACAAGGTAGCGCATAAGTACCCCGACATTACCTTTAAAAACATTGCGTCAATCCTCAAGCAGTTGACAGATGCAAACTACTTAGACCGCCAAGGTTCAACGATTGAAACGTCAAGAGGCGCACGACAAACATTTACCTACACCGTTGTGCCCGACGACATACGCATAGCACGTAGAAAAGCACAGAAAAATAAGATGAAAGGTATGGTCGAGCGTGCGGCTATGGCACGTGCGGCAAAAGAAGCAAAGCGCGAAGCGAAGGCTACACAGGTTGGCATTAGCGACTTGGTGCCTGAGAAGGTGGCAGAGAAATTCGAGCACAGAACATTACGGTGGAGAGCCGATGATGTGATTAACTCACTATCAGTTATACAAGCGCGTGAGTTGTATGACCGACTGAAGCAAATTTTTGGAGGTTGATATGACCAAGATGAAAGAGCAAGAACTTGGGGAGTGGCGAGAGAATCCATTCCTACACCCTGACGTACGTAAACACGTACAGAAACTAAAAAACGATTTGTTGGAGTCAAAACTGTTTAATGCAATCGAGGGTAGGAAGTTGGAGTGGATAGAAGCAACGTACCCCGACATCATCAAGCAGTACGACGCCATACGAGAACTTGAGAAGGCTGAACAGTCTGCATGGGCAGACAAAAACACCGAACCGTTTTTTGGAGAAATCAAATGAACGCAGACGAAACAAGAGAAGAGTTGAAACGTCTTGACGACCGTATCAGTTTGCAGAACGAAACAATGAAAGCCATGTGGAAGCGTTGGGAAGTTATGTTCGAGCGTGATAAGTGGTTGCAAGAGGCGTACCCCGAAATCGTTGCACAGCACAAAGCAGTTGAGGATTTAAAACGTGCAAGCAGAGTTGGTGTTGGTGGGTTAGCACGCCCCGAAGTGAAGGCTGAAGGTGACGAGGTGCGTTATGGGAATACTTAACAACATCTTTGGTGGGAGTGGGCAACAGACAATTTCTCCTCAACCTTTACCACAACAGTTGGGCTCTTCAATTTGGATGACCAGTACCACGAATCCGCACATGCAACAGATAGGCGCTACCGCATTGCATAACAGCCAAAGTGGATGGACGGCGGCAATGAATCCGGTGGCTACGTTTGACGAACAAATAAAAGAGTTGCGGTACATACTGCAACGAACCGTAGAAAACTACGATGAACTGCAAGCACAGTACAAGGCGTTGCAGGATATAACTAAAGCGGAGGAGAACAAATGAGTGATGGACTATTTGATGATGTGCCACTAATGAATAAAGAACGCGACAAGGCATGGGAAGGGTTCATTGCACGCAAAGATGTGGCGGGGATGTTTACCGATACTAAGTTTGGTTTCCCTTTGAACGGTGGCTACTACGACTTGTGGTGCATTGCTTGGGCTAAGGCTTGGGACAAAGGCTTTCATGCAGGGCGGGGGGACAAGCATGAACCAAACTAGAGAGCAATACATAGAAGGCGCAAATAACAACAGCCTGTACTGGGCAGAGCGGTCTTATGAAACTGGCGGTGAAGGACTCATGTACACCATGCTCTTGCAGTGGGCTATGGGTGACGAATTGTTTGGTGAACAGTGGGATAGAAACAAGGAGAAGAACAATGACTGAAGAAGACGATGACATCCAAGACTACAAGAAACCTTGGGTAGGGTTGACGGATGAAGAGGTTGAGAATTTGTGTCTTGCAGTTGGTACTGAGCCTATTGAAGTGCGATTGATTGAAGCCAAACTCAAGGAGAAGAACACATGACTGATGAACAACGATTGCATCTGATTACTGAGCAGTTACTAATTGTTCGGGACAATTTGTTTCGCGGCATGAGCAAGTCAATACAAAAACTACAAGCACGGAGCATCAATGAAGTGCTTGAGTTGCCAAACTTTACTGAGTCACCACAACGCACATGGGTTGGGCTGACGGATGAGGATGAAATTGATTGGGAAGAGGGTGGTAACTTAAAAGATTTGGTTAAAGCCATCGAAGCCAAACTCAAGGAGAAGAACACATGACACAAGATGAAATCATTGAACTGGCTAGGCAGGCTGGTTGCCCTATGGCGAACATGATGCCCATGTACTTTACCGACACACAGTTGTTGGTAATGCTTGAAGCCTTTGCCGCCCTTGTCGCTTCTGCCGAGCGTGAGGCCATTAACAAAGAAGCCAAAGCGCATTTGGAAGAATTACGAAAAAACTTTAACGCTGAAAGCGCAGAACTGCGATTGCACATGTGGTCACAGGAGAAACAAGCATGAACAGAGAAGACATTATTCGCATGGCACGAGAGGCGATTGAAGCCAAACTGAAAGAAAAAAATGGCTAGACCCTACGGCAAAATAAACAAGGGGCACACCATACCCTACGGCACGATGGTAAATGCTGGTTATGAACTGCGCCAAGCCTACTACGGCGGGTATAAAAATGACGATGAGTTTCCTGAGTTGCCATGCCCGCCACCACGATACACAGAGTATGAGTGCCCCGAAGAAGAGTTGTACAGGAAAGAAGTCTCAGCGTTTGTACAAGAACTGCTAGATGTGCTGACACCTAGAGAATCCAAAGTGTTGCGCTTTAGATTTGGTATTGGACTTGAATGTGACCATACGCTTGATGAGATAGCAGGGATGTATGACCTAACAAAGGAGCGTATTCGACAAATTGAGATGAAAGCAATACGCAAACTGAAGCACCCCGAACTTAAACTTGCAGAAGTCTTTGCGCCCGAAGACTGCTACGAACCAACTAATAGAAAGAAAAGAACGCATGAACGTATTGACCGTAGATTTTGAGACGTACTACACCAGTGGGGACTTAGGGTTCAAGAAGCAGACCACTGAGGAGTATGTGCGTGACCCGCGATTCCATGTGATTGGTGTGTCGGTGCAAGTGGATGGTGGCAAGCCTGAGTGGTTCAGTGGTGACTACATGCAGACCTACGAGTTCCTAAAACGATTCGACTGGGCTAACAGCATGGCGGTTGCACACAATGCCATGTTCGATATGGCAATCCTAAGTTGGCACTACAACATAAAACCTATGGCTATTGGTGACACGTTGAGCATGGCGCGTGCCGTGCATGGCACTGAGGTGGGTGGCAGTCTTGAGAAGTTGGCTGTGCACTATGGGCTTGGCGTCAAGGGTAGAGAAGTTGTCACGGCTATTGACTTGAAGCGCGAGGACTTCACAACGCGACAACTTGATGCGTATGGTGACTACTGTAAGAACGACGTAGCACTTACCTACGACTTATTCCGAACACTACTGCCTTCATTCAAGATGGTGGAGTTGAAGTTGATTGATACAACTATCAGGATGTTTACAGAACCAGTTTTGAGGCTCGATCCGGGGCTACTTGAAAAGCATCTTGTACAAGTACGTGATAGGAAGGCTAAGTCACTTGCAGCAGCCGGTTGTTCTATCGAAGATTTAATGTCCAACAAGAAGTTTGCAGAAGTTCTACGCAAGTTAGGCGTCGAACCGCCTATGAAGATAAGCCCAACTACGGGCAAGGAGACGCTTGCACTGGCTAAGAACGACGAAGAGTTCAAGGCGATGGCTGACCACAAAGATATACGTGTGCAAGCAGTTGTTGCCGCACGGCTTGGCAATAAGACTACGCTTGAAGAAACGCGCACCGAGCGGTTGATTGGGATTGCCACAAGAGGACTGATACCTGTACCCCTCTCATACTACGCCGCACACACGGGACGGTGGGGTGGGTCGGACAAACTTAATTTCCAAAACTTTCCCTCACGTGGCGAGAACGCAGGGGTACTGAAGAACGCAATCCTAGCCCCCGAAGGGCATGTGATTATTGACTGCGACTCATCGCAGATTGAAGCCCGTGTGCTTGCTTGGTTCGCGGGACAAACAGACTTAATGGAGGCATTTGCAAATGGCGAGGACGTATACAAAATCATGGCATCGCAGATTTACCGCAAGCCCATCGAAGAAGTCTTGGATACTAAGGCGAACCCCGAACGGTTTGTGGGTAAAACCACAATTCTTGGAGCGGGTTATGGCATGGGCGGTACGAAGTTCCAAGCGCAACTCAAGACGTTTGACGTCACAGTTACTGAGGGAGAAGCCGCAGGGATTATCAAAACCTATCGAGAAACCTACCCCTATATTCCCGCCCTATGGCAAGCAGGCTCCACGGCGATTACTGCTCTAGCAAACGGGCAAACAACCAAGTGGGGCAACGGTTGCATTGAGATACATAAAGATGGTATCCTCATGCCTAACGGTTTGTACCAACGGTATCCAAACTTGCGAAAAATGGTGGACGACCAAGGCAAGACGCAGTACGTCTATGACTCCCGCAAGGGCATAGTAAAACTGTATGGTGGCAAGTTGACAGAGAACGTTTGTCAGGGTTTGGCACGTTGCATCATTGGCGAACAGATGTTGAGAATTGCAAAGAGATACCGTGTCGTGCTTACTGTTCACGATGCTGTGGCATGTGTTGCTCCAAAAGAAGAGGCCGAAGAAGCCAAGCAATACGTGATGGACTGTATGCGCTATGTACCCGACTGGGCGAAAGGCATACCATTAAATTGTGAGGCTGGCTATGGAGATAGTTATGGAGATTGTTAAATGACACCGCAACCTATTACCACGTTCCCGCTTGGGTACGATGAGAAGACCGAGATGGTGCTTACTGCCGCGAATGAAATAGTTATTACGCATCCCGTAATGCCAACAATGATTTACGATGAAACTGTAATGCGTTGGGTTCACATCGAGGCAACAAACTAATGAACAAAGCACCCGCATGGAGTTACTCGAGCATCACGCTGTTCGACCAGTGCCCTAAAAAATATTACCACTTGCGAGTGGCAAAGGACATCAAGGAACCTGAGAGCGACGCGATGATGTACGGCAAAGACTTGCACTCTGCCGCAGAGCACTACATACGGGATGACAAACCACTACCCGCAAAGTACGACTACATATTGCCGATGTTGGACGTGTTGAAGAACATGAAAGGCGAGAAGCATTGTGAACTCAAGATGGGCATCAAGAAAGAAGATGGACGCCTTGTACCTTGCGGTTTCTTTGATAAAGATGTTTGGTATCGTGGCGTTGCTGACCTAATCGTCATCAACAAAGAAAAGAAAGAAGCCCGTGTAGTTGACTACAAGACGGGCAAGAGCAGTAAGTACGCTGACCCTAAACAACTTGCACTAATGGCGGCTTGCATATTCGTGCATTTCCCTGAGATAGAGACTGTGAAGGGTGGGCTACTGTTTGTCGTGGTGGGTGACTTCATCAGGGCGCAGTACAAGGTGGCTACTGGGCTTAACATATTTGCACAACTGGACGATACGTTGGTGACCCGTGAAACAGCATACGAGTCAGGCGTGTTTAATCCAAAGAAAAATTTCACATGTAAAGCATGGTGTCCCGTGCTTATATGTCCACACAATGGAAGGAATGAGTAATGACATACAAAAACAAATCAGACCGCGATGCCAAGCATGAGTGGGAACTGGAAAAGAAACGTGCGGGTGCACACGAAGCACGCATGGAACGTCAACGCGCTAGACGTGCGCTGGACAAGAAGGGTGTAGACCGCAAGGGTAAAGATGTTGCCCACAAGGTTGCGCTGAGTAAGGGTGGCACTAACAAAGAGGGTTACACCTTGCAAGCCCCCGCAAAGAATCGTTCGTTCAAAAGGAATTCAGACAAGTCAATGAAATAAAGTTGTTAGTGCGCCCCAAGGTTAGGTGTGAGTGGTAGGGGCGCGAGGGCTGTCAATCCCTTCATGGAAACGAAAACCGCACCAGTTAGAGCCTATCGACCCCTTTCTGAGGATAGGTGATTTAACCGAATGGCACCCGCAAGGTGCCGCCAATTTCCTCTAAACACAGACCGTGTTTGGAGTGCATAACAATCGGAGAGAGCATGGAGATTATTGAGAACAGAGCAATATTGCTCAAGGTAAAACACCCCGACAGAATCACTACGGTGATTCCAAAGAGCAAGGTGTTGGAGAGAGATGAGAACTCAGCAAGTGTGTTGGTGAACTGGGGCTTGGAAGAGACCCTAGTGCTGAAGAACTTACGTATCAACGTACCGTCACCTATCAATGGAACGTACAAGTGGCCGGGGCTCTACAAACCATTCGACCATCAAAAAGTTACATCGTCTTTTCTAACCATGCACCGCCGTGCGTTCTGTTTCAACGAACAGGGCACAGGCAAAACGGCTAGTGTTATATGGTCGGCAGACTATCTAATGACGCAAAAGATTATCAAGCGCGTGCTTGTAATCTGCCCCTTGTCCATCATGGACTCGGCATGGCGTAATGACTTGTTTAGATTTGCGATGCACCGCAGAGTAGACGTCGCGTATGGCAAGCCTGAGAAACGCAGAGAAATTATTAAGGGTGATGCAGAGTTCGTCATCATTAACTACGACGGTTTAGAAATCGTAGCGGAAGCCGTTGCACAGGGTGGCTTTGATTTAATCGTGATTGATGAGGCAAACGCCTACAAAAATCCTCAGACGAAGCGTTGGAAAATCCTGAGTAAATTACTCCAACCGACCACATGGCTATGGATGTTGACAGGAACGCCCGCCTCACAGTCTCCAGTAGATGCTTATGGCATAGCGAAGTTAGTTAACCCCAACAATATCCCTCGATTCTTTGGTGGGTTCAGAGACCAAGTGATGAACAAAGTCACGCAGTTCAAGTGGGTGCCCAAGCCCGATGCGAACGACACGGTATACAGAGCACTACAACCCGCAATACGTTTTACGAAAGAGCAATGCTTAGATTTACCTGAGATGACCTACGTAACGCGAGACGTACCGCTTACCGCACAGCAAGAGAAATACTACGAGTTACTCCGCCGACAACTAATCGTGCAAGCGGCTGGTGAAGAGATAACAACAGTCAACGCCGCCGCTAACCTCAATAAGTTACTGCAACTATCAGGTGGTGCGGTGTATTCCGATACAGGCGAAGTTGTGCAGTTCGATGCAAGCAACCGCCTTGCTGTCCTACGAGAAGTTATTGAAGAGTCTAGCCACAAGGTGCTGGTGTTCGTGCCGTTCAGACATGCGATTGAAGTTGTGTCCGAAGACTTAAAGAAGCACGGCTACGCGACCGCAGTCATTCACGGCGGGGTATCCGCAAGCAAACGCACAGAAATTTTTGAGAGATTCCAAACGACTGACAGCCCACAAGTGTTAGTCATACAACCGCAAGCGGCGTCACACGGGGTCACCCTACATGCCGCAAACACGATTGTGTATTGGAGTCCGGTAATGTCCGTAGAGACATATTTGCAATGCAACGCACGAGTCCATAGGGCAGGGCAGAAGAACCCATCAGTTGTAGTGCACTTGCAGGGTAGTGGTGTAGAACGCCGCATGTACACCATGTTGAATAACAAAGTCGATATTCACCACAAAATTATTGACCTATACGGGGAAATACTGAGTTGACAATACTTGACAATGTTAAATTTAGCGGTATGATGGACAACACAAAGAGAGAAGGAGAGAAAAATGACTGAAGACATTTCAGCCGACAAACTCGTCGCCGTCTACATAAAGATGCGCGACAAGAGAGCCGAACTTCTACGTGGTTACGAAGAAGAAGACGGTGCGGTGAAAGCACAGATGGAAATGGTGGAGAGCAAGTTACTTGACCTCTGCAAGACCGTCGGTGCCGATAGCCTCAAGACCAAGCACGGTACGGTTATGCGTGGTGTCAAAACCCGCTACTGGACAAGTGATTGGGCATCCATGCACAAATTCATTTTGGAACACCAAATGCCTGACCTTTTGGAAAAGCGCATTAGTCAAGCCACACTGAAACAACTTTTGGATGAGAACCCTGACCTGATGCCCCCGGGCGTCAATGTAGATAGCAAATACTCAGTTACTGTAAGGAGAAGCACAAGTGGAAGCTGAAACAACCCTGACTGTTTTGGAGGTCGCAAAATACTTGCGGGTTTCCCGACAAACAGTCTACACCCTGATACGTGAGGGAAAAATCCCACACTTCAAAGTTGGAACAAAGGTACGCATTAAACGTGCAGACCTCGACGCCATGACAAATACCCAAACCAAACCAACCATAGGAGAAACTATATGACTGAAATGACTTTATTTGCCAAGGGTGGCAATACCTTACCCGCACACTTGCGTAACCTTGAACTGGACGCAACTACCAAAGCCTTGATGGGTTCGGGTGGTGGCTCAGGCAAGCGTATATCAATCAAAGGCGGTGTATTCCGCATGATTGTTGACGGCAAAGAAATCGCACAAAACGAAGACCGCGCCATGCCGATTGTTATTGTTGCGGCTAACCCGCACGTATCCCGTAGTTACTATGCAGACACTTATGTTGAAGGACAAGTCCTCGCCCCCTCATGCTGGTCAAACGATGGAGTCTCACCCGATTCCAAAGTCAGCGAACCACAGTCCGGCAAATGCGCAACATGTGCACAAAACATTGCTGGCTCCGCAACTCAGGGCGCAGGACGTGCTTGCCGTTACAGCCAACGCTTGGCAGTTACCCTTGAGAACGACCTCAAAGGCGATGTGTACCAACTAACACTCCCTGCGCAGTCAATCTTTGGTAATGTTGAGGGCGGCAAAATGCCTCTGCAAGCATATGCTAAGTTCTTGGGTAGCCACGGTTTGCCAATCACAGCAGTCGTTACCGAGATGCGTTTTGATACAGCAAGTGCTACACCTAAGTTGACCTTCAAGGCACTACGTCCTTTGGAAGCCGACGAGATGGCATTGGCACAAGAGAAGGGGCAGTCAGCAGAAGCCAAGTCTGCGATTGCATCAACCCCTGCAACATTGGACGGCGCAAAAACAAAAGCAGTAGCCGCACCCGAACCAGTTGCAAAAGCAGAAGCCGCACCCGCCGAAGAAGCGGAACCAACCAAACGCGCTAAGAAAGCCGCACCGAAAGATGTGAGCGAAATCTTGGACGACTGGGCTGAGTAAAAACAACGGGGGGCTTATGCCCCCCTACAAAGGAGGCTACTAATGGCAAAAATTTGTGAATGTTGTGGGCAAAAGATTCGGAAATTAAACCCACACCGAATGTGCAAACACAAAGTTACTGTGCTTGAAATCATGGCTAAGGCTGATGACTGGGTAGTTGCCCAACATGGACATGGCGTCATTGTTAATGGCGTTTCTGTTCGCGCCCCTTATAGGGCAGAGGCACATGCAAGCCGTTTAGTTTGGTTTGGTTTAGCAGAACATGGAGCAACGCGCTCAGGGATGTACCGTATCACACAGGCGGGTAGGGACTTCCTTGCAGGGACACATGCTGTACCAAAAATCATATGGTGTAAAGACGGCATAGTGGTTGAAACTGATTCCATACAAGTAACGATAGGCAGTGTAAAAGATGTAGTCCTCGATAAAGAGTATTGGGACAACTATGGAGCAATGCAGAGACCATGAACAACAAAGGTTACTCCCGTAAGTTTGTACAAGCAAACAAAACGGCTGACAACGAGCACATCGGTGTACAACTTGGGCGCATATGCGTTTCGAGAGACATACCCGTGCAAGACGTAGCAGAGTATTTATCGGTATCACGACAGGCTGTTTACATGTGGTTCTTGGGGAAGTCATTTCCCCACCCCACTATGCGCGACACCATACGTGACCTGATTAAGACACTCAAATCTAAAAAACCCTGACCGACAGTCTGCCGCCAGCAGACTCCGGTTTTCAAAAGAGCGAACAATGACCTCAAGGATTCCCTTTCTCTCCTCCGTGCTTGCCGACGAAGGCATGTACTGTGTGGTGGGACTAAAGAAAGGTGCCCCGAGGCAAACTTTTGTAGAGACGATTGAAGAAATAGATGGTGTAGTAGAAGGGCTGTTAGCACAGGGGTACGACGCGTACTTTGGATGTGCTAAATATTTAAACGCCTCAGAAGGGCGTACCGCACAAAACGCAAAATGGTTCAAAGCCTTTTGGGTTGACTTAGACTGCGGTGAGAATAAACCTTACGAAACACAAGCCGTTGCTTTAGATGCACTCAAGCAGTTTGTTAAGGACACAGGGCTACCACGCCCAACGATAGTGAACTCAGGCCGTGGCGTACACGCCTACTGGACACTGACCAAAGCAATTTTCTACAACGATTGGAAGCCATCGGCTGAAGCGTTCAAGAAGTTTTGTGCGGCTTACGACCTAAAGGCTGACCCTGCGGTGACCGCAGATGCGGCTCGTATCCTACGTATTCCCGAAACACTCAACCATAAAGATTCCCCACCGTCACGAGTTGATGTGCTGGTTTCTTCTGGCGCTATGGAGTTCTCCCGATTCCAAGCGATTGTCGGTGCGGGTACTGAGGAAGAAGTCAACAACGAACTTGGTTTCGCGGTGCCCACGCAACGCCGACCAATAGATGCAACCACTCGCGCCTTGATGGGAAACAGCATATCCCGCTTTGGGACAATCATGCGTAAGAGTGCGGAAGGTAAAGGTTGTGCGCAGCTCGTGCATATATACCGCAACCAGCAAGATGTTGAAGAGCCTTTGTGGAGAGCGGGGCTATCTATCGCCATTAACTGTGAAGACGGTGAGTTGGCAATCCACAAGATTTCTCATGCCCATGAGGAGTACGACCCACAGGACACCAAGGTAAAGGCAGATGCCCTATTTGGTAAGCCTTATAAGTGCGCAACATTTCACAGCCTAAACTCCACAGGGTGCACCGACTGTCCGAACCGCAACAAGATTACATCGCCCATACAGATTGGGTCACAAATCGCGGCGGCTACGGCAGAAGACAACATCGTGGTGATGCGCAACGCTACGCTGGAAGAAGACATTACGGTTGAGATTCCTGAGTATCCGTTCCCATACTTTCGTGGGAAGAACGGTGGGGTCTACAAGCGTGGCTTGCCTTCTGAGAAAGCCAAAAAGAAAGACGATGAGGAGACAGAAGAAGAACGCGACCACCTCATTTATGAATACGACTTCTACGTGGTCAAGAGGCTAACTGACCCTGATGCTGGTGAATCTTTATGGATGCGCTTGCATATGCCCAAAGACGGCATACGGGAATTCTCTGCGCCGTTAGCAAGCGTCTTGTCGAAAGACAGATTTAGGGAAGTCATTGCTTTTCAAGGCGTGACTGCATACAACAAGAAATTGGATGGACTTATGGCTTATGTAACCCGTTGGGTAGGTGAATTGCAACAACTTGCAGAGGCTGAGAAAGCACGGCAACAGTTTGGATGGTGTGAGGACGACACGAAGTTTGTAGTTGGCAACCGTGAGATAACTGCCGCAGGGGTGAACTACAGCCCGTCGTCGCAAGCAACCGCAGAGTTAGCGACGATGTACACAAAGAAGGGCACGCTACACGAGTGGTCTAAAGTGGCTAACAACTACGCCCGTGAAGGTAATGAAGTCCGTGCGTTCACCCTGTTCGCTGGTTTTGGCTCTGCCCTGTTCAAGTTTACCAAACTAAGTGGCTCGATTATTCACCTGACCAACAACGGCTCAGGCGTGGGTAAGACAACTATTCAGCACATGGTCAACAGCATTTGGGGGCGTCCATTGGAAACCCTGATGAACCAAGAAGATAAGTACTTGGCTCGTATGCACCGCATCTCTGTGCTTGGCAACATCTCGGTGACGATTGACGAACTGACCAACATGGCTGACGAAGAGGTTAGCAACATGGCGTATGGCATTACGCATGGTAGGGGACGCAACCGTATGATGTCCCAAGTTAACGCTGAACGAAGCAACATGTTGCGCTGGGCGATGATTGCGATTACGTCGGGTAACAAGAGTCTGTACGACCAGTTGTACAACTTGAAGGACTTCCCCGAAGGTGAGTTGATGCGGATACTGGAGTTCAATGTCTCCAAGACTGATGACATGTCCAAGGCTGAATCTGATAGCGCGTTCAACGCTATGTACGACAACTACGGCGTGGCTGGTGAAGTCTTCATACGCTACGTGATTGCCAACCTGCCCGAAGTCAAGAAGTTGTTGGAGAAAATCCAGCGTAAGTTTGACAAAGCGGCTGGCCTCACTCAGCGTGAGCGGTTTTGGTCTGCTACTGCCGCATGTGCCCTGACTGCTGGTTTGATTACCAAGAAACTAGGTTTGCATAACATCGCCGTAGAAAACATTTACGCATGGGCTGTACAAACTATTGGCAGGATGCGGGTTGAAGTACGCCCGGGAATATCGGGTCCTTTAGCGCACATGGGATTATTTCTTAATGAGCACAACAACAATATGCTGGTCATCAACAGCACGGTGGACAAACGCTCAGGGCTTACCGAAGCGCCAATACGAGAACCCCGTGGTGAACTCATCACCCGCTATGAGCCTGACACCAAGCACTTGTTTGTGACGGTGAAACTCTTGCGTGAGTGGTGTAGCGAGAACCAAGTCTCTTACAAAGGGCTGGTGGACGACCTGTACAAGATGGGTGCTTGCATCGGGACTTTGAAGAAAGCCATGTCGCGTGGGTCTGCAATGTCCACACCACCCGTGAGTGCATTGGTGATTGATTGCGCAAAAGCAACAGCCCTAGACCCCGAAGATAGCACTCCTGTACCCGCTCCTAGCGATGACGATTTATAATAGCAACGTACCCGTTGTTATTGAATGGCATAAATTCGTAGTCGGCAGCTCGTTCTATATACCGACGTTAACACCTAACGTGTTATCAGATGAAATAGACACTGCCGCGAAGGAACGGGGCATGAAAGTCAAGTTTCGTTTTTGTGTCGAAGGCACTACGCATGGAGTGAGGTTCTGGCGTGTCAAATGATCTTGTGTTAGAGTTCGCCTAGCAACTGATCTCCTCTCTCCTTTGTAGTTGCCTTCTCCTAGCCCCCCGACCAAAAGTTGGGGGGTTTTTTTCTTTAGGCTTCCAGTTCGTGGATTGACTGCTCGATGAGAGGGCGCAACTTCTTGTTCAACTGCACCCCGTGGTACATGTCTTCGGAAATTTTGTCCCGTGCCTTGACAGACTTGTTGAGAGTGTTGCCTGTTATTTTTAGTTCGGGATACTTATCGCCCAACTCAAACAGTTTTTCTTCCAACTTATCCGCACGCTCAAAGTCACCTTCACGCTGGGCAACGTAGTACTTCTTGAGCAAGGACTGCTCTTCTTTGGTAATCACGTCACCTTGCTTCTTGGCAATAGCGTTAATCTCATACTGTGCCAACAAGTCAGCAGGTGCGAAACCTAAGACCTGCATAGCTGCGTTGTATCCATTCACATCACCCATCACTGGGTCACCGCGTAGAGTATTTACACCCTCAGTGGCATAGCGAACACCCTTGAGTACGTTACGTAACGCAATAGGTAGGGCAGTCTCGATGGCACGCTCCATGTGCCCATCGTTAGCCAGTTCAGCCGCACGGAACATGTTGTTTACTATGGCATATGGTGCGCCAAATATCGCCTCGGTAATTTGGCTCAACGCACTAGCGTCTGCTTTACCGCCCTTGTTTTCACGGTAGATTAAGTCAGTCCAACCCACACGGTCAGCAATGCCGAGGTTCGTGATGTAGTTGATTGGGCCCTTAAACGCAAACTCACCAAGATATTTACGCATGACGGTATCAAAGTCATCCTCGTCGTCATCATTAAGCGCGTTGTAGGCGGCTTCCATAATCCAATACATGGGTAAACCCTTAACCCCAGCAAACAATGCGGCAGTGCCGTATACGCCTAACAACTGGCGACGGGCGGCTTGTATTTCCTCAAGTTGTTGTCCTGTGGCACCTTTAACTGGCAGCGCACGGTTCATGGTGTTGAACAACATGTAGTACATGGTGAAGCCAAACCGCTTAAACACAGTAAGAACTTTACCTATGTCTGACTGACCGATGCTGGGCCCAGATTCAGTATGACCAGCACCATGCGCAAAGGTAACCATTTTGATGGCTTCTTCAATAGCCTGCGCTTGCTTCTCGGCATCGGACAACTTCTTGTTATTCTTGAGGCGTCCCATCTCCAACTCATAGGCGGCAACTGCCGTGATTTCACGGTTCATACGCTCGGCATGATGGAACATGTATGTGGAAATAACCGCAGTTTTGTGCGCTAAGTTTCCAGTCTTATCAAGTTCTTTTCCGGGCCTGTCGTTTACATCCAACGCGTCATAAGCTGTTGATGTTTGCAGGAACCCAAGGTCTTTGAGCCTTTGCATCAAGGCGGCATACTGCGGGGATTTGCCCATACTGACTGCGTTGTCGATAGATAGGCCAACTTCCAACCAACTATCTTGCATGGACTTGTTGCCGTTAATATCAATTACTTCGCGCTTGGCACCGCTGGTTCTATATAACTGCAATGCCGCCAACAATGCACGACCTGAGTTTGCCCAGCCATACTTACCCGACAAAAGCGGGTAAACAATCATAGGGGTTTGCAACGTGTTGACCACGGCAGATGATGCGTTACCAGCCAAGTTGAAGTAGAACGCGCCAGTACTTGCATAGCGTGCCCAGTCAGACACCTTGGGGTTCATAGCGTATTCTTGACGTGCTTCAAACTCGTTAATCAATTCAACTGCACGGTTTTGATTCTGCCCACGTAGACCTGCGGCGGTCTCTTTCATATTGCTAACCAAACGGCGCATACGATCACCATAGCGCATCAGAGCCAACTGGCGGGTTACGTTCTGAGTCACATTACCAAATGCCAAGGCAACATCGTTCTCATAACCAAGCGTACCCTTACGTGTTTGGAAAGATTTCAGCAAACTAGCCTCTGGCATCGCGGCAACGATTAACTGCAAGAACTTATTAACAGCCTCATCATCGGCGTTGCCCTCACGCATGATCTTCACAATCTGAGCCGCCATAGTTCCACGTGGAACATTCTTTACGGTGAACTGGTCAATGCGGGAGAACTCATCAAAGTTTGTATTACCTTCTGCTTCTAACTTGCGGCGTGCAAAGTCACGTTCAGCTTGGCTGTTATACAACTTAGATACGGCATCGTTAGTCTTGTCGGTGTAGGTCAACCAGTAAGTACCCTGACGGTACAGAGGCACGTAGTGGTCAATGCCCATCTTCGTGATTTGGTCAATGATCTTGTTGTACGCACTTAGTGCCGCTTTCTCATCAGGAAAAGTTTCCTTCAGACTGCTATACAACGACCCCTTTAACTCTTTGAACAAACCACGGTATGCACCGAATGTGTCACGGTACAACTGCTTTTCTTCGTCATTGAGTTTGTTGAACTCAGCGGAGAACTGGCGATGGGCTGCTTCCCTCTCAGGCGCACCTTTGTACTGGCTAATAGGAGCCTCTGGATTTACGTCCAAGCGTGACGATTCATGCACAAGGCGTGACCATGCGTCATAGTTAGCGTTCTGACGGTATTTGTTTAGACGGTCAGCAATAGGCTTTAACTTGGCACGCAACTCTTCACGGTAACCAATCATGCCGTCCACAGAGCGGGCGAAGTCCATTGAGTCTTTACCCAATATCTTTTCACCAACTTCACCCAGAGCAGACAAGTTCAGGAAGCGTTGAGTAGCCTCACGGAAACTGATACCCATGCGTTCGGTAGCGGCAAGGAACTTCACAGCGCGTTCACTGTTCATGGCGGGCTGATTGGAAATAATGTGGTCCATACCAGCCATAACTTGTTGCGCTATGTTTGGTTTGTGGATTGACTGTGCATACATGGACTCGCCGTAGCGTGCGGCAGGGGGCGCACCCATAATCGCATTGAGCATCTGGTCAACTGCATCCACCACACTCGTTTGCTTTGGCTCGTAACCCATCAATTTACGCAGGACGTTAACAATCTTGTCCCACATTGACAGGTTAGGGGACTCGGTGCGCATTTCTTTCAAGCGCGTGCGGAAGACTTCGTTACTCCACATTTCAGCGGCAAACTCTTGCAAGTCTGTAGCGCCATACGCACCTTCAATATCACCCTTGATTTGCTCAAAAAGTTTGTTTAACTTCCGGGTGATCGGGTGTGATGGGTTTGCCAAAACATGTGATAGTGCGGCGTGAGCGGCCTCATGCAAAATCTCGTACTCGCTGGCGTTTGCAGGTAAGTAGATAGTGTTTGTCTTTGGGTCGTAGCGGGCTTCGCCCACTGCCAATTTCACATCACCTAAGTACTTAGTCAAAGCACCAGCAATACGTTGTACCAAACCAGAAGAACCGGAATCTGCAAGAGCTTGTAGAGCCCCTGCAACATCACCACGCTCCAACATGTGTAAGACAACTGGATGCGCCTCACCGTGCAGTGCGGCAGTCTCAGGCGATGCGAAGTATCCTTCGCGCCCTGTGTTTATGAAGTTGTTTAAATCGTCGTCAGTGGCTTCGCCAAAGTACACATCGTCAATCGTCTTCTGTACAGAAACTTTCTTCTTGTCTGCGGCGGCTTCTTTAGCCTCATCCGCTAACTGCTTCTTGGTCGCTTTCTTGACCCCTTGCTGTTTATCAATTCTGGAGTAGTGCACCTGAGAACTGGCGTTCTCTTTCTCGTACAGGGCAATCTGCTTGTCCATGAATGCGATTGCTTCGGGCGACAGGTTCTGACGCACCCACTGTGCGGCGTTCTTAGCGTGTTTACCGCCTTGTCCTTTGAAAAACTCAGCCTCGGCTTGTGTGCCGAATGTCATCTCTGGGGCACCCTTGAACGACTTCATTTTGGAATTGCGATAGGCAGTAGGCTGATATACCAAGTCGTTAGCAATCGCTTTAAGCGCCAACTCAGGTAGAACCTTGCTGAAATAAGCGTGAGCGTCTTTGGCAAGTTCGGTCATCCCTTTGAGGGATGCAGTGCGGCCTAATTTCTCAGCGGCAATCTTGAGGTCTTCACCAAACTTTATAGTTTTATTAACCTTAGCAATATTCTGTGCTTCCACCGTTTCGGCAGGGGCAGCCTCAGTAGCCTTGATAGGAGTAGCCTTTCGTCCCTTAGCAGATACAACAAGAGGAGCAGTATCAGTAGTAGCAACAGTAACAGGAGCCGCATTTTCACCACCTATTATTTCTGTATCAGTTAAATTTTGTAGTAGCTGTTCATCGGTAACTACCCCCTGCGCCCCAAGGTTTAGTGCGGCAAATTTTTCACCATCAACTTTTACTTTTGTATCAACAACTTTTCCTGTGTCATCACGAACAATAGTTACCGTTGCAGGTTTACCTTCAAAGGTTGTTTTGTGTTGAGTTTTGGTTTCTTTTACTGTAGCGGACTGTTCAGCTTCTCTGATAGTAGGCAGTCCAGCATCCGGCTTAGGAGAAACCACTCGAGCTCCTGTAGGTGCTCCAGTTCCTGTGGCGGTGCCTTCTTGATCGGGTGGTGGAGCCACGCTAGTGCCTGCTCCACTTGTTGGGGCGTTAGGTTGTCCAGCATTGATGTCTCCAAAGGCGAATTGACGCGTTGCTGATTGTTGCTTCTGTGTTTTCTCAGAGATAGGCTCCGCTTGTAATTCCGCACGGGCGGCTTCGACTTCACCACCACGCCCATCAGCATATAGGCTGTCAAGTACTTTTTGGTAGTTATCTTCGTTGATGTTGATGGTGCCCGTCTTTTGCGGGTCTTCCATTGTCTGTATAAATTTGCGCACACCTTCGGGGGTAGCCATGTCAACACCCAACAACTCAGTAGTAAGGTTTGAACGTGCAGGGATACGCAAGGCTTTGAGAACTTGCTCTGTTACTGGGTCTTTCGGTGCGTTCTGTGCACCCATGTCGCCAAAGGCGAACCCACGTAAACCTTGTTCTTGGCTAATCTTGTTCTCAACGCGTTGCTTCTCAACTCCGGGCATAAACATGCCGCCCGTACCGGGTGTTGGCTTGGCAGTAGCGAACGCGCTCTCTGACGCTTTAGCCGCATTTTCGTCAGCGTCTTTAGCCTTGGCTTTTTTAATTGCGTCTTCTAAGTCAGCGTAGGCTCGTGAACCGGGACGTTGCTCATCCATGCGGGCTTGCAAGGCATTGATTTCAATCTCACGCGCTTTGCGTGCATCGTTCTCCGCAAGGGCGGCTTCCATATCAGCTTGCGTATTGCCCGCTGTTGGGAACTGACCTTCGATTTGGTTTTGCAAGCCAGTAGGTTGTAGTCGTGCCGCTTCTTCTTGCGCGGCCTGTTGCTTCAGTGCTTCGTTGGCTTCTTGTGTGTTTGCATAGTCTTTCTTGGCTGTACGAGCGGCGGCTATACCACCGGGGACTCCAAAGCCAGCACCACCCACAGCACCTTTAACAAATGCTTCCTTGTACTTCTGTACGTTCTCAGGGTCAAGCAAACCTTTTGTACTGCCAGCAACTTGTGTGGCGTATGCGCCGATGGCTTCTTGTGCGCTCTCGGTAAGCCCTTCAGTAGCGGCAGACTTGGCTACTTCTTTGCCAAGGTACTTCCAAACTTTTGGTGCGGCACCAGACTCTTTAGCCATCTGCTCAATGACTTTTAGTTTGCCGTATGAGCCTAGTGAGTTAAGCACGCCAGCAGGTAACACAGAGTCCAATATGGCACTGAAGCCACCTGCTAGGGCGGCAACACCGGGCTCGAACTTGCCAGTTTCTCTGTATATACCTTCAAACACTTCGGGTGCGTTTTGAGCAAATGAGCCCATGAACACACCACCATACATGCCCTTTTGCGCACCAGCTTTTGCGGCAGTCTCAACACCAGCCAGACCTGCACGAGTAGGAACGCCAGCGGCAGTAGCCGCCTTGAAAGCCGCGCCGCCAGCCAAGCGCCCGCCCAACATACTACCCCCTACACCGGGAACTATTGAAGTAGCAATAGTAGGTGTGAGTTCACCCAAGGTTTCAACGCCGTACTCAAGTGCCTCAAACGGACTGTTGATGTCTTTATAGGATTTGAAACGCGTTGGGTATTTCTGCTGTAGAAGTTGGCGGCTTGCTTCCGCTTCTTTCATTTGACGTTCAGCGTACTCTTTGTCCCCACCCACAAAAGAACTGACCATAGCAGGGATGGTGTCGCCAAGAGCAATACCCGTTTCTCCCAGACCACGCATGACACCGCGCTTGGCAATCTCACCCAAACCAACATCCGGTTTAGGAAGACTGAAGTCGTATTTTTCTGCCAGTCTGCCGACTAAATTATCGAACTGCTCTGGACTTAGGTTGTCTGGAAATTCAACATTCCCTACTTTGGGCAGTGTGACAATCATAATTAACCTTCATCAAGCAGATCAAACACCGATTTTGCACTACCGCCGCTAGTTGCGGAAGCCATATCTCCACGTTGGTCCCGTGCGGCACTCAGTGCGTCCCCGATTGCAGATTGACGCATTTGATTAAATTGATACTTACCTTGAATAGGCCCATACTGTTGTATGAGTTCCGCTTCTTTTCGCGTGTTTCTTGGGTTGTTATCAAAGTCAAGTGTGGCTTTACGGCGTACGTCCATCATGCGTGCATCTGCGGCTCTAGCTTGAGCATCTGCGGCTTTGTTGCGGTAGTCCATGAGCGAACCAAACTGACGTTCTTTTTGTGCCAGTTGTGCGGCACCGAGGCCAGCTTGTGAGGCGTATTGTTGACGTTGTACGTCAAGTTGTTCACGCTGTACTGCGATTTGTTTATCCACTTGTTGGAACTGACGTACTTGGGACGCCCAGCCTAGGGCTGTAGCGTTATCACCTTTACGTTGCGCCATTTGGAACTGTTGCATAGCAATCGCAAGTTTTTGCTGGTTGTCATCTGCGGCTTGAGCCAACTCATTAGTCTTAGCAACCGATGCGGCAAGTGTTGGAGATGCTTTTGCGGCGCTTCGTATTACACCAAAGATACCTTTGTTACCCGCTTGACCGGGTTCAGCGGCATTAGCCGCCATTTGAAAACCAAACTCAGCCAGTGCTTTACCAAAGCCTTTGTCTTTAATTTCTTTTGAACGTCCGGCGGATTTTTCCAGCATCTT
>Ga0247723_1000627_pt1 | contig 23449 bp, 35 predicted proteins | sample MSEWelMarce5H_FC_FD_189079 | JGI IMG/M metagenome (GOLD analysis project Ga0247723, IMG submission 189079) | Subsurface sediment microbial communities from gas well in West Virginia, United States - MSEEL Well Study Marcellus 5H_FC | ecosystem: Environmental > Terrestrial > Deep subsurface >... | reverse complement strand
ACCATACTCATTATCGCTAAATTTTTCATTATATAAGTCAATTTTATTTGGCTCGTCTTCCCACATCTCTATTTTTGTAATAGATGGGTTATCTTTTAAAACCTGATGAATTTTTTTAAGTTTAAACTCACCAGTATCACCGCCAAATTGATTTAACCAAACATGTTTAAAATTTAAATTTTTTTGTTTGATTAGCTCATTTATTCTTTCTTCAAAAAATTGATCTATCCTGCCAGTCATTAAAATTACGCAATTTTTAGGATTTGCAATTTCTTCTTTTGCTTTTTCAACAATATCTAAATTCCAAAAACTATCAGGGGCAGTATCTGGTACATATGGCGGCATCAATGAATCTTTTTTTGCCCACCAGTTACCTTTATAGCCTTTTGGCCTTTCTGGACTGTTAAAAAGTGTTCCATCAAAATCAAATACAGATAATTTATCGCACAAAATTCCACTGTCCCTAATAATTTTAACTTTTATCATATTTAACCTGTTCTTCCGCCTTTCATATATCTAGCTACTGAACTTAACATTGATGAAGCTACTGCAATCTTTTCTTCGACCCAAGGCTCTAAATTTTCGTCGTCTTGAATCATAGCCACCAACATACTAGCATCTTCCGCTGCGTTACGCAAGTTATTCTTTGCCATGCTGCCCTCGTAACCGTCTGGATCTTTTGGGCGTTCCCCGCCGATCTGATTACCGTGCGCCATGATAGGCTCTCCCAAACCCAACTTGACAACACGTACTTCATCTTCTATCATTTCTCTTAAGAGTTGTTTAGTGACTTTCATTTCTTTTTTCCTTTTGGCTGTTTAGTAAGTTTTTCTAATTTTTCAACTCGCTCTTGTAAATCTTCTATTGGATTTCCATCCATATTTAATAATTTTGATTCCTGCGATGGCTTATTCTCTAGAGCTGTTATTCTTGCAGCTAATTTTGTAAATTTAACATTCGTCTTCATCTGATGAGTTTTACAATCAGTTGGCTCTTCAGCTTCCTCTTTTTGCTCCCCACCCTTCTTGCCTTTTAATTTGCTCTTAATGAGGTTTTTAACTAAATTCGTTAAGGCTGGCATACCAGCAGAAGAGACTGCTCCAGCTAATGCACCAACCATAGCAGTTATTGCTGCGCTATGATCTGCTGCTGGTTGTGGCTTTGGAACAACTGGATCTGCTTTTGGCTGTTCTACCGTAGCAACCGTCCGTGCAACAACACCAGCATCAACAGCTTCAACCGCTCCTGCGTCAACAGTAGGGGTTACAGATGCTTCATCGTCACCAAAGAAGGCGATTGACTCCATATCTTGGCGATCACTATATTGTGATAGTTGAGATAAATCATCTACAGTTATCTTTGTACCGTCTTTTAATGTTACTAGTGCTTTTTGATCTGCCATGTTAGTTCCTTATCTCTATAATAAATTGATCTCTCTTGACGCCTTTTTCTAATAGATAACCCTCTGCCTCACTTTGGAAATTCTTGCTTAACTTACCTTTATTGTAGAATATAATTTTAATATTTTTAAGATTACTATTTTTTAATAAGGCAACAGCAGAGTTATCAAGTATTGGTATTATCTTTTTTCTTTCTTCAGTATTTTCGCTAGAGAAGTATTCTTTCTTTTTTGGTTTTTCTTTCTCTACTTCCTCTATTTGCATGACAAAACACTTTGGCAAGTTAGTACATTTTTTAGCCGCTAACAGCCAATAACCAGCAGGCATACAACCATCACGATCAACAGGAACGCCATCGTATTCGCACTTAACTCTTTCATCGGTAATATCTTCTAGACCATCGCTTTTTAAAGTAAAAGCAATAATAATTAAAATTACTATAAATAAACGGTTCATGTGATCCTCCGTTTATTTCTTGACTTTAACTTCTTTTACTTTTTTCTTTAGCTTGCCAGCCTTTGCTTCAAGTTCAAGTTTTTTCATTTCAAGTTCGTGCTTTTGTTCGCTTTTCTTTTGCCAGAACTTCCAACCAGCGCCTGAGCCTAAGATAACAACTGCGACTAGGATAACTGTTACAACTGGGTTTCCGCCAGTTAATTCTTTTAATTGTGCTAATTCGCCAGCCATGCTTTGTGGTTGGGCTACACTTGCTACCGTTTCTTGGTTTTCCATCTCCTTTCTCCTCCTTTAGGAATAGTAATTAATCTTCTGACAGCTCTTCCAATAATGCTTCTATTATCTCTTCTTCTAAAGAACCAAAACTTGCACCCATAGGAATTCCTACTGCGCCTTTTGTTTTTTTCTTTAATTTTGCTATATTTTTCTCTAGCCCTTTTCTTACTCCACCATACTCTGGCTTCATTGGAACTGATATAGAGCCTTTTGCCTTTTCTGGAGTTTCAGGCCCAAATTTTACAGCGCCAACGCTATTTTTCTTAGCTTCTAATTTTTGTTTACGAATTGTCTTTAGTTTATTTAAATATTCTTTTGTAGAATTGACTAGACCTTGAGCGTGTTCTAATTGTTTTAAATATTCTTCTTCTAATTCTGGGTGGTTTTTGTGCATATCAGATTGACGTTTATGCGCCCATTTTAGATCGTTCTTATCATATTGACGTTCTTGTCTTTTAGCTCTAGCTTTTGCTCTATTCTTCCAAATCTTGCTTAACTTAGCTTCTTCTAGTGATTCTGGTTCTTTCTTTTTAAAAGGTTTCTTATCAGATACATCTTTTTCAACGCTTGGATTATCTCTGATGATCTTCACGACTTCTTTCATTACTTCCATTAACATTTTAACGTCAGCTATAGCAGAATGCCAACCCTTATCCTTAATATTTAAAGCTTGAACTAAATGCCCTAGGCGTGAAGAGATATCTCCTCTTTCTCTTGCCTTATCATAAGCTTTTAAATTTAAGGTTTTAAATAAGTCAACTAATTCTTGTTTTCTATTTGGATCGGTTTCTTCCATCTTAGCTGCAATTTTTAGTAATGGACCAAAAAAACCTCTAATCAAAACCAAAGTATCAAGTGATTCAAATTGCATCTCTGGGACGCCATATTCTTTTAATTTTTGGTTTGTCATTTCAACGTCAAATTTTGCGTTATGAGCAATTAAAAGAATTGGTTTTTCAGAGTTACGTTTCTCTAGAAATCCTTTAAATTTTTTTAGAACAACAGGCGCATCTTCCATTGGAATGCTACCGTATACTGCGGCATAAGGATCTGCGCCTTTTCTTTTTTTAGGCATACCATACTTGGTCATTTTTAAAACGTCAGTTGTGCTCAATTGACCAGCGGGCAATGGATTAACTAGTGGATGTTTTAATCTTGTCTTCAATCTTCTTGTTAATCTTGCCTTAGAGTGAAATGTTTCTATTGGTTCTACATCTTTTGTTAGATATTCTGGATCTACAATAATAGCGGCAACTTCTAAAATTTGTTCTTTTTCTTTACTTAATCCAGTTGTCTCTGTGTCAAAGAAGACCCAATAACGATCTTTGTATTTATTTAATAATTCATTTAATGCATTTGCAATATTAATTTTTTGTTCATCTAATGATTCAATCCCAATAGATAAATCATATAACATCATACCAGCATCGACAATAATGTCTGCCAATGAATCAACAGTCCACATGCCTTCAAATATTTGTTCACATTTTTCTAGTGTTGCTTCTGCTTTTGATAAGAAAGCAGCTGTATTCTCACCAGAATAAATATAAGCTTTATCTAATACTGACATATCAGCAAAATTATCTCTTGTATGAAGAACACAATCATCTTCTTTTGGAGGAGTTTTTGGATCTCTTACGTTATCAAACTTATCACTACCACCAACTTTTTTAGTTGTTAACTCTGGGGCCATCTTTTGCCATGCCTTAAAGGCTGTTCCGCTAACAAAGTCTCTATCTGGCGTTAAACCTTCTGGATGCTCAGACATTACAATCTTGTAAAGCATTCTTCCATAGCCTTTACCACTCATATTTTTATTAACGGCAGAAACTTTTACATGCGAAGCATCCATACAAGTGCCGTATTCAGCTTTCATTTCTTCTGTATTTTCAGCTATTTTAACAGCACTAACAACAATTTTATTATCAATTAAAGCTTTTTTATTTATATTTGGGTCTTCACCATTAATTTTATAATTATCAGCTAAATCCTCGCAATATTCTCTTAATGCAACAGTGTCAACCATAACATAATTAACATTTAAACCGCTACCACGCTTGATAACGCCAAAAGAACTTTCAACAGACATTTCCTTTTCTGTTAAATACTCTCTAAATGTTCTTGTTAAGCTTTCGACTGTTATTTTATTTACCATTTGCGGCAACTCCAATATCTTGCCTTTGTTCTTGGTCCAGGATTTGCACAATTATGACGAGCGCGGAAACTCTTACGGCGCTTTGGATTGCTTTTTTTAATCTTCATGTTGGGATCACCAAAATTTACTTTTTTGACATTTCCCGTTGAAGGATCACGAACATAAACCTTAAACTTCTTAACGTCACCGCGCATTGGTTTTCCTAAAGGTACTGATCTTCCTTGGTATTTTGCTTCTTCTAGTTTATCTGGGCATCCACAAGTTAAATCTTCATATAAACAAGCTTCGCAAACTAGTGTACCGTCTTCAAGAGTAGCATCTCCATCTCCCAATTCTTCAACAATAAGTGATTCTTGTATGGATTCTTTTATGATTTTAATTAATTTTTCTTTTAAGATTTTCATTTTCTATTCCTCTTTTTTCTTTTTTGGCTTCCAGCTAACCCTTGAAGAACTTTTCTTTTTACTCGTTCCTGTTTTTGTACAAGCACTAGGAGTCGGACGGCAAGCTGGGTATTTACCACGTTTTTCACCGTCTTGTCGTCCACACGACTTACAGGTTTTTCGACCAGTTTCTGGGTTCGTTCGGCATGTATTGCAATCTACCCAACCTTTGCTTTTGCCTTTACCGCCTTTACGAGCAAACCAACCGTGTAGACCTTGACTTTTTTCTTTATCAAAAGTCCCTTCTTCTAATAAAAAATTAAAAACTTCTTCTTCTAATTGCAATGATTCATTCTTTTTCTTTGCAACCTTGCCTTTACGGCAGCGAACTATAAAACCAGACGCATAAGCACTTGGGAATACATCATATTTTTGTTTAGCTAGGCGATAACAACGATCTTTTTTTTCATATAAAGTTTCTTCTTCTGGTGGTATAAATTCCATACCATCGTCTGATGGCATTTGGTCACCACAACCGCAACCTTCTTCATCAAGAATGCTTCCTATTTCATAGCCAAGCTCATTATCGCCTTCGACCTTTTCTTCCATACCGTGCCTTGGTAGAGCAACAGGGTTGAAATCATGTCCAGATGTTTTTGTATAATCATCAGCTGCACCAAAACCACTGATTTTGGTTGGCGTATGTTCAATGCTGGTTTTTTCTATTGGTTTGCGATTTCTTGATTTTGATTGTTTGATTTTAATTTTGATCATACCAATAAGTAGTTTATATAAAACAAAACGGGAGGCATTTCTGCCTCCCGCTTATTATAGTTTATTGACTGTTTTTAGTTTAATTTAAAGAACTACTAAAACCATAATTTTGCAATAGGATTTCTCTTCTTGCCTCTATCGATAAGAAAAATTGCTGCATAACACCAAGTTCTTCTTTATTAAAAAGAACATCTTTAATGTTATATTTAATAGTAAATTCCACCTCTTCCTCTGATGGATTATTTACTTTTTCGTCTAAAAAGATCCTATAAGAGTCTACTAGTACAAAGACATCAAAAAAATCTGATATTGGGCTATCTAGCCAGTTTTCGACAGGAGTATTAATTACTAAATCTTTTATCTTATCACCAAGAATGTAATATACTTTGTTTACCTCTTCAACGACTTCCATATATTTTTCAAATTGAATGGTATAAAACTGTTTCTTTGGTACAGCCTTTTTTCTTGGAGCCATTAATATCGTTCCCCTTCGCCCCAAAAGTTTTCATTTTTTCTTTCTTCGATAACCATTTCTACAACAGCAACTTCTTGCTTGTTTTTTTGTAGAAATTTAACTGAATCTTTGTAAATTTTTAAATTACCATAAATTTTCTTCTTCTTACCAAGAGAATTTAAATAATTAATGCATTTTTGAATAGTTACCGTATCTTTCTTGTATTTTTCCCAATCAGCCTTGATATATCCGCCAACCACCCAGCATTTTCTACCAAAATCTGGTACATCATAATAATTTGTCATATAACGTCCAGCCTTTGTTTCCGTACCGTTTAGATGTGAATATTGTTGAACTGGAAGCAATTCACATTCGATCATTTCATCAGTATTAATAATCTCTGGCTTGTCTTCTTTTTTAATTGGAGCAGCTGTAATAAATACTTTACCAATACTAAGATTTTTTGGTGGTCTTCCAAGTCTTTTGCCATTTTTGCTAAGTGTAATTGCCATTTTATACCTCTCTTAGATCTTCAATTCTAACAATTCTTATTAAATCACTTATAATAATTCTAGCATGATCTTCTTTATCATAGTCTACAAACATCCCAAGAATTGGTTCTGGGGCTGTGCTTGAGAAAATTAACCCACCATCCTGGTCCATTCTATATAATGGTGCTCCTTGGGCAATTTTTATAGAATCTCCACGTCTAGGCTCCATTAATAACATCTTGCTTAACCTCTTGTTTGGCATCATTTTGTTTCGTCTTGTAAATAATCAATCCATTCAGAACATTATAGCAGTCCTCAAAATTTGCGTCAAGAAGAGATAATTCTTTTCTTAGAGCGTCAATTTTTTCTAGCTGCCCTAAAAGATCCGCTTGTTGCGCGACTGATTTTGAAATGGTAGTTACATCAACAGAAAACGTCTCTAAAGATTGCGCTGATTCTTCTAACATATCAGCTATTTTAAGATGTACCTTTTGAATAGGTACAGTTATAGTCATTTTGGCGTTCATTTTTTCTCCAAAGAAAAAGGACGGGTTCTACCCCGTCCTCTAACTTAACACAGCTTTTTAAGCGTGTAAAGCTACTGAATAATTTTAAAGAAAGATTGCATTAGTGCTGCCGCAACGCCAGTTGCTACAACCCACAAGAGTTTATTATAGGTTTGTTGAGCGCTTTTTAATAAAGCCAAATCTTCAATAAGATTTTTTGGTATTCCTTGCTCAAGAATTGTTATTCTTTTCTCTTGCGTGCTTACTGCCGTACTGATTGTTTCAACGGTCTTTTCTAATTTTTCAATCGAATCATAAATTTGATCCATTTTTACACAAATTGTATGTGTATTGACTTTTAATTCATTTAAAGTTTCATTTAAATGGCTAATTGAGTCTTCGTTAAGTTGTGCCATGATGTACTCCTGAGCTGTTAAACATAAATAGTTTTACTGCTCAATAATGGCATAGGAAGTTGTTAATAAAGTTGCAGCAGCTGATACTGCATTTTGTAATGCACAACGAGTAACTTTTGCTGGGTCTATAATACCGCAAACATCTAAATTAACATATTCTCCAGTAGAGAAATTTTTACCAGTCCATAAATCATCTGATTGGGTTAAAATCTTCTCAACGACAACATCTGGTTTATCGCCGCAATTTTCTGCAAGTTTTCGAATTGGTTCTTCGCAGACATTTTTAATAATCTCTACACCAAACCTCTCATCTGCATTTTCAACCGAAACTGTATCAAGAGCACGCGAGAGCTTCAAAAGAGCTACACCACCACCTGGTAAAATACCTTCTTGTTGAGCGCTCTTTACTGCTTCTAAAGCGTCCTCAATACGATGCTTGCGCTCTACCATATCGACCTCTGTGGCCCCGCCCACACGAATTATGGCGATGCCGCTAGCCAGCCTAGTAATTCTTTCTTGGATGCGCTCGCACTCTGACAGGTCTGGTGTCTGCAAAATTTCCTGCTTTAATCTCTCAATTTGTTTCTCTACCTCTGCATGGTTGCCAGCGCCGCCTACAATAGTCGTCCAATTCTTCAATGACTCAATAGTTTTAGCTGAACCTAAATGGTTGCGCTTTACATCCTCCAAGCGCATTCCGCTTTCGCGACTTATAAAAGTAGCACCGACTGCAAGAGCAATGTCTTTTAGAACCATTCTACGCTCTTCGCCATATTTAGGAGCCTTGACTGCAACAACTTTCATGCTACCACGAACAGTATTTAAGATAATAGCAGCCAATGCTTGACCTTCAATGTTTTCTGAAAAGATAACAAATGGACGGTTTTCTCTTGCTACCAAACTTAAAACTGGCATAAGTTGATCAATCGATGAAATATTGTGATCAGTCACTAAAATCAACACATTCTCATGACGCATTGCATTACGACGTTCATCTGTAATAAATTCAGGCGAAACATAACCACTATCAATTTGGAAGCCTTCAACGATATCTAAGCTGGTATCAACACTCTTGCCATTTTCAATGGTGATAGCGCCATCCTTTCCAACGATATCTACTGCCTTGGCAATTAATTTACCAATTTTTTTATCACCATTTGCTGAAATGGTGGCAATATGTTCAACGTCTTCTATTCTTGAAACTGGTTTCGCGTTATCTTGAATTTTACCAACAATTTGCTCAACAGCTTTGTCCATACCTCTTTTTAGATCGGCTGGAGAAGCACCAGCAATGATATATTTTTGTGCTTGATTAATGATTGCTCTAGCCAATACTGTAGCTGTCGTCGTTCCATCGCCAGCTTCGGTAGCTGTAACTGATGAAACTTGTTTTACTACTTGAGCACCAGCGTTTTCAAATGGGTCTTGAAGCTCAAAGAACTGAGCTACTGTAACACCGTCTTTTGTAATTATTGGGTTTCGGCCCTTGGCTGATAAAATTACGTTTTTGCCTTTTGGCCCTAGAGTTGAACTTACTGCATCTGCTAACTTATTAACACCACTAACAATTTTTGTATTTAATGATAAGCCATTGTCATATACTTTCACGTTTGCACCAGACCTTTCTATCTAGTTTTAATCTTCAAGTCTTCACGATTGGATGATAGCATATTTGAGTGAAATTTTAAGCCATGAATTGTTAAAGGTGACATGCCTGGAATATCAATAATAATTTTAGCTCCATCAGTCTTAACAATATCTGCTTTATTTATGCCTTCCATTTTAATTTTTTCTAAATCTGGCTTTTCATAGCCACTTTCTTTTAGTTTGATGCCATCAACGTCAGATGAAAGAACGAATAATTTTTCATATTTTTCTCTCTCTTTTTTATCACCCAAGTGCGCTTCGTTCACCATCTCTACTAACTCTTTAAGTTTCATTTTTCTTAAATTATCTACAAAGACTCCGCGTAATTGTTCATACACTTCTTCCATAGACTCTTTATAAACTTCTGGCTTACTTTCTTTAGCTTTTTCCATCCATGAAGGAGTTTCTAGTTTTTCTGAATTTGCTGAATAGCTACGGCCAAGTTTTTTAGCGAATATTTGGCGTCCTACCAACCACCAAGGTTTGCCAGAAGGATTACTTACGATATTATCATCCTTTTCGTCACCGTAGCCAAGATTTTTATTATAAGTAAATCTTACTTCTCTGCCTTCTTCTGTTACAAGCTTAATAGAAAGTCCGTATAGTTTTCCACCTTTGCTTGTTAAGATAAGATCGGCTTTTGCATTCCTACTGCCTTCTGACGCAGCTGATTTTATTTTACCGATCTTATCTTCAATCATTGACTTGCCTCTTAAAGCAACGTCAAGAATATCTGAATATTCATTCTTTAACTTTTGTTTAACTTCTTCTTTTTTTGCTTCTGGCGGTAAATCAAGACGGTTTTTTAATTCGTCTGTAATCTTGCCAGTTAATAGAAGTGCCATAACGTGTTCTAAAGCAAGACCTTCACGGGAACCAATATCGTATTTAAAAACAAGATAAACTCTACCAGAGTCATCAGAATAAGTAACTTCGGTAACTTCAATAGATGGGTCATATTTTGGTATAACTCGATCTCTTAAAGATATATTAGATCCTTTAACCGCCGTTTTAGCTGCTTTTCTAGCTGATGGTATGCTTTCTTTATCATCGCAGCGAACAACTAAAGCCATATCGCTCTTGTTAGAAGTAGTAACTGAAATAACTCCTTCTTCTGGATCTACTATGCCTGATAATTTTTCGGTAACATATTTCATAAGCTGCTCTTGACTTTCCAATTCTTCGTCAAGAGTTTTTGTGACCATTTCTAATAGTTGTTGTTTGAAGTTTTTCATTTTATGGAATTTTAAAGCTTATTCTTCCCTTGATCTCTGTTGCTGAATATTCGCCGCTTGAGTCTGCGATTATATTACCAACAAATAATGGTGGATATTTTACTTTGAAGCTGGTAAACTGACAATCCTGTTTATCTTCACCAACTATTTTTATATTTGAATTTACTTGTATTAAATTTGATCTGCTTAATAGATCTTTCATCGTAGAGCTAAAGCTTGCATCTGAATTTAATTCAGAACAAACTTTTTTTGCTATTGCGGCAATTAAATGAAGCGCGGGTTTATAATTTGGTAATGGCTTACTCTTGTATGATTGTAAAATATCATAAAGATTTTTAGTTAAATTTATTGTTTGATTAAATGTATCTAAGTCGATATTTACATTTTTTATAATTTCATCTAACGCAGAATAATCTTCTTCTTTTACTATATTTAAGTATTTAGCAACTTCAATTGGTCCTTTTATAGCAGTATTACTATTAATTATCTGAAGTGCTGAAAGAGCTTTTTGATTTTTTTCTGATTTTATAAATTCATTATATCCAGCTAAATCTTTTTCTTTAAAGAACGCCATGATTTTATCAAATGATTTTACTGATGCAGATGCTCCCTTGCCAGCTTTTGAGCTTATCTTAACTGATACTTTTCTATCTCCTAGATCTTTTTCTAAAATAGAATCAAATAGATTTTCAGTTAAAGATTTATTAAATAATATATCCATATCTGAATAAGACATTCCAGACAATAAGGCATCCTGGCTTTTTTCTCTATCGCCTTCAGATAACCATCCAGTGACAACTGACATTGGCGCTAGGATCTCTCCAAGATATTTATTATATGCCTGTGCATATATAGCACCACCCTTAAGAGGCTCTGGTTTAGCACCAGCAATTTCATTGAACATCTGCTTAATATGCTCTTCACAAATTTCTGGGAGTTGGTTAGACTCAACTAATTGTCTGGCCCTTTTCAATATATGATCTTGTAGCTGTGATAGGCTTCTTTTTGCGTCATCACCAATAAGATCTAAAGGTTTGATTTTTAAGTTTTCTGCTTCAACAGTAGACATTCTATTACTGTTAGAAGAAACTCTTTGAAACCCACTCTCTCTACCAAATTGGGTTTGTGACCAAACCGTTGTTCTACTTACACTATTTACATACTTTAAAACACCAATTTGCTCGTCCGTTTCAAGTTTTTTTAAAACAACTAAAATAGCAGCTTTGCTATTCTTGGAATCACCTACAATATTTTCTTCCAAAATGTTGATTTTTTCATTTTCGACAAAAGTTTTTATATGATTATTTAACTCTTCATTCGTTGGAAATTTACCACCATTTTCTGGAAAGATAACAGTTTTAATAAATTCAAATTCGCTGTTATTTTTCTTAAATTTATCACCAGTAATTCTCTTTAGCATTCCTTTTTTGCTTTCAAATAAAACAATTTGCTTTATTTGTTCCACATTAAGAATTATGCTGGTAGGATGTGAAATTTCAATCTTCATTATTAAACTACCTCGTCGGCCAATCCGTATTTTACTGCTTCTTCCGCAGATAAATAGATGTTAACATGTTTTTGAAGCAATTTATTCATTGTTGATTGTGTTAATTTTGATTCTTCAATAAGAGCTTTGATATAACGCTCTTGAGTCCAACGGATTTCATTCATTTCATTCTCTAGATTGTGTAGTGGTCCTTCGCTACCAGCAAGCACTGAATGGATCATAACGCGGCAATTCTTACCAATCTTACGCTTGCCTTTTGTTCCAGCGGCAAGCAACAATACACCAGCACTCATAACCTTACCAATACCAACGGTATGGATTTCACAATCTTTACGAACCATACGCATAACATCATAAATTGCAAACATATCGCTTGCTGAACCGCCGTTTGTGCTTAGATAAAATTCAATTGGTTCGTATTGATCTTTTTGTTTAGCTTTACTCTTCTTGGGTTTTTCTTGCTCTTCTTCTTCAATTTTGCCGTATTGTTTTAAAGTAATAAGCCCATGAATAATTTCACCAGCTTTTTCTTCATTTACGTCACCAATAAGACCAATTGTTCTCATAAACTTTGGTCCTTGCTCCTGTGGCAGCATAATGATACTTGGCTGCTCTAATTCTTCTTCGATTTGTAGTTTATCTGCCATTTTTAGAAGCTCTTTTCTTTCTTGTTTTACAAGAATGTTGAATTATAGTTTCCTTACCAGCTCTATATTTGTATTCTACTACTTTAATTGGACACTTTTTAGCCCATTCCTTCCAGTCGCGTTCAGAAGTAAATGTTTTTTTAAGTATTTTTAATTCTGTGTTTTCCTTGACGTTCCATCCTTCACCAGAAACGTCCCATTCTTTAAATAGTTTTGTAAATGTGCTTTTATCGCCATGTTTGATATTATTTACTTGAATTTTATATTCATATATATCTGAAAACTCACTTCTCCAGGCTTGCGCGTCCATTTTCATTTTTCCTGATCCTTTTTGATTTTAATCACTCCATTTTCCCAATAAAGAGTGATCTCTCCAGTTAAATGTTTTTCTATTTGCGTTATGTATTGTTTTCTATGAACTTCATCTTTTGCAGTATTTAATACCCAATTTAAAACAGTATTCGCAACAAATAATCGTTCTGCGTAAAATATATTATCTTCGCGTATTGCGTAATGCTTAATCATTTTTTTAATTAATCTTTCTGCTGCCGTTGTCATTTTTGATTCTTTTGAGCATTACCTCCGTGAATGTAATCGCTTCTTTCCAGGTATTATATTTAGTCTCTCGCTCAATAGAATTCTTGATATTTCTCACTAATAAATCACCAGACTCGTCACATTTTTTTATGATCGATTGTTTGATCTTTTCAAAATCTTGAGTAAACTGTGGATCGCTTTCACCAGCTTTTTGGTATACAAGTTCCATAATCTGCAACATTTGGTGCTTATATTGTTCAAAGCTTACAGCAGAAAGTAAAAATCCACTTTCCACCTTATCTAAGGTTTTTCTTTTTTTTTCTTCGATTAAATAACTTTCTATAAGAAATATTGTAAACGCCACAATAATACAAACTATGGTTACACTTTCTAGTGTCATCTTTTCTCCTCAAGTTATAACTGTAACACAAACAAAAAACCCCGTCAAGCGCAGACTTGACGGGGCTATTATTAATGTAATAAATAATATTATTCTTCTAAAGCTTCTTTAAGAATTGGCGTGACGCTTTCTTCTGGAAGATTGTTCATGAAGGCTTCAAACGCAACCTTTGGAATCTTATTTTCTGTCATAACCTCTAAGAAATCGATAATTGCTTGCTTTGAAACAAAATCACTATCTGCTTCTTCTTCATATGAAGCAGAATAACCTTCTAGTAGTGTTTCAACTTCATCTTTTTCATTAGCAACTGTTTCAATTTCTTCTGAAATAATTTGCTTTAATTGTTTTCTTGTAAGTTGCATATTTTTATCCTTATCCTAAAACACCAGCACACCTTACAGAAGGATATGCTGGTGAGATCTTAGGAGATTCTTTTAAAACTAATTATTTCTTTTTGTTGCCACCTTGAGTTGCTAGGTTTTTCTTGCCGTGTGAAGTTGTGTGTTCGGCTGAAGCTGAAACAGCTTCCATTTCATGGTCACCTTTTCCAGTTTTGCCCCATTCTTGGTCGTGAACTTTTGAAGTAACACCAAATGTTCCCTTTGTTGCGCTACCAGCGCCCTTTTTTGGACCGTTTGAATTAGTAGCTTTTGGAGCTGGAGCGTTTGCTTCTTCTAGTTTCTTTTTCTTATCTTTAGCAGCTTTCATTGCCTTCATTTTTTCAGCAGCTGACATTTTCTTGCCGCCTTTTGCTTCTTTCTTTTTCTTTGCTTCGGCAACTAGGCGAGCGGTAACGCGAGCTAGTACAGCTTCAACTAATTTTGATTCGTCTAGTTTCTTGCTTTCGTCAGTTTCTTCTTCTTCTTCCTTAGCAGCTTCTTTCATCATGCCTTCGTCTTCTTCATCGGCTTCTTCTTCAGCTGCTTCTTCTTCCTCACCTTCTTCTTCGCCTTCTTCTTCGGCTGACATTTCCATTTCTTCTTCGCCAGCTTCTTCACCGCCAGCATCCATCTCAACGTCTACACCAACTAGATCGGCTAGCATTGATACTAATTCTTGGAATTTAGCTTCTTTATCGCCACCAGCGGCTTCTTCACCTTCGCCGCCCTCTAGTTCACCCATATCCATTTCTTCTTCACCAGCTGGTTCAGCAGCTTCTTGTGGATAGGCTTCGGCTTGTGCTTGGTGAGCGCCCTTATCCATTTCAAAAACTTCAGCGTTTTCTTTAATAGCTGCTTTTCCAATTGATGGAATGTTGGCTAGCGCCATAAAACGGCGAACTTCTGATTCAGTTAACAAACTCTTTTTTGAACTCATATTTTATCTCCTAAGATATATAGTTTATATGACTATTTTAAAAATAAATAGTAATTGTCCTATTGAAAAGAACAAATTTACATTTATAAATAGTTACTTCCTTGCATTTCGTTCTTTAATTTTTCCAAAACACCATCTTCGATCTGCTTTACTCTTACGAAACTACAGCCTAGACGTTTAGAAACCTCTCTTAAGGTTAGAGGACCATTTTTTTCTATACACACTTGAATGCAGTTTAGATCTTCTTCAAAATCTATCCAATTTCTACAATCGTTGTTAGGACAAGATTCTTCTAGCGTTTTACAAGCCTCTACACATGTTTTAAAAGAATATTCACTCATAAGTCTGGGTTCTCTTTCTCGATAGCATCGAAAATACTTTCAATTTCTTCGTCGTCCAAAGCAAAATCTCTAATGGTTTCATTTTTTTGTTTTTGATCTTTATTCATTTTTTTCTTTTTTGTCTTGTCTATTTTTTTACTATTGATGTCTAATATTAATTCTCTAATAGAAGGATGGTCTTCTAAATAAGCATTAATTATCATTTTGAAAAATTGTTGTTGTTTTATATTGTCATACCTAAGTTTAAGTAAAAATTGTGCATGAGCGCCATCATTAATATAAAATACATACTTTTTCCATAAAGACCCAATATTATCTTGCGAGGATGTGAGTGCTGCTTTCTCGTTGTCCTGCGCTTGTTTGTTTAATAAATTCTGCTCTTCCTTGGAGTCCTCTGACATTTACAGCTCCACTATAAGATAAACCACTTTTTATATTGCCAACTAAATCATTAAAAATATTTTCTACTGGACCTTTATATGGCACGGTTGTGGCGATACCTTCTGGTGCGGAGGATTTTCCGCGCCATTCTTGTTGTGCTTCACGGCTTGCCATACCACGATAAGCCTTAGTCATACCATTTGCGTTTAATTCGCCAGGAGCTTCATCAGTTCCAGCCAATAATGAACCAAGCATTACAAAGTCGGCCCCAGCAGCTAACGCCTTAACAATATCTCCAGCGTTTTTGATACCACCGTCAGCAATAAGAGTAGCGGTAGTAGCAACTTTAGCGCAATCCATAATAGCAGTAATATTAGGGACACCATGACCTGTTTGAATCCTTGTGGAACAAATTGAACCACCGCCAATACCAACACGGATGGAATCGGCACCCCATGTTTGTAATGCCTCAAAAGCTTCTGCCGTTGCTACATTTCCAGTCATAATATGTAACCCAGGACCATAATGGTCCCGAATACTATGAATAGCATTATAGACATTAACATGATGTCCATGTGCTACATCAATACAAATAAAATCAACGCCAGCATTATAAAGCGCGGTAACACGCTCCATATAATCACCAGTGCTACCAACAGCAGCACCTACACGCTCACCAGTTTTCTTAATCTTACGAACAATATCAGCTTGCTCTTCGACTGTATTATAACGGTGAATAATAGCTACGCCACCTAAACGCGATAGGGTTAACGCCATATTTAGACCGCTAACAGTATCCATTGGACTGGCAATAATAGGTGTTTGGAACTTTAGATTTGGCCCTAACTGACTTTCTAGGTTTACCTGCGATCTGCTTTCGATTTCACTATATTGCGGCACTAGCAACACATCGTCGTAGCTTAATGCTTCTTTAAACATTTTTCCTCTTTTCTTGACATTCTGGGCAGTAAAGATCTACACGCTTTTGCTCACTAAACACTTCAACGTGCCAAGTAGCGGCGTGCTGCCTACTCTTTTTATCAAACTTTGCCTCGCAAGTCAAGCACTTTTCTGGCAAGGAAAGCATGAGATTGACTGTTTTCGTGGCCTCTTCACCCATTAATTTTTCTGCTGTTCTACGTTGTTTGCGATTCATTTGTTTTCCTCACTAATGTTACTTCGGCTTTTTCTTCTGGAATATCGTGAAGATAGACTTCTTTCTTTTCTACACCTTCGGCAATATCCCAAACCTTATAGTGCGTCCCGTTCTTTCCATAAAAATGATGAGTTTTTTCTAAAATCATAAAAGTAAATTTTTTTTCTTGTTTTTCGCCTGTTTCATCATTAGTATATTCAAAAACTCGTATTTGTACTATATCGCCCTTTTCAAAGTGTTTCTTTTTTGCTATTTTTTTGTCTAAAGAGGTTCTTTCTCTCATTTGCACTCCAATAAAAAACCCACAGTAGCCATTATAGCATACCGTGGGTTTAGAAGTCAAATTATTTTATTTTGTTCCGCTACTTCCAAAACCACCGCTTCCACGGCTGCCTTTATCATCAAAGTTCTCAACTTCTATAAGTTGACTACTATACACTTTCTGTACCGTAAATTGAGCAATCTTATCATGGTGATTAATCACTACACGTTCAGTAGTACCATTGTGGATTACAATACCCCAAGGTCCAGTATAAAAAGAATCCACAAGACCGAGAATTGCAAACTTGCCCTTGCTATTCATGCCGCTTCTACCGCGAATATCACAAGCCCAGCCTTCTGGTGGCATAATAGCTAGCCCTGTTGGAACGATACGAGTATCGCCAGGAAGTAATATAATTGACTCTGTTGGACAATCGGCATAAAGATCCCAAGCTGCGTCTTCAGCGTGAGCTTTTTGTGGGCCTTTTGCGGTTGGTGTTAGTTTCTTCCACTCTAGTTTAATTGTTAGTAGCTCTTTCCAATTAATTTCTTCTGAATTTGCTGTCGGCCATCGTATTGAAGTCATTTTTTCTCCTATTTGATTGAATCTGCCTTGTTTTCCATTTCGTGTGCAAGGCGCTTTAACATATTTGCAGTATCTACTAAAACTCTTTTTGCACCTAAAATATGTACTTCCGTATCTTCGAGCTTACCTATTTCAAAACAAATACCATCATTTTCTAAAACGATATGTGACTTTGAAATAATTTTACTATCACTTGTAGCTTCAACATCACTGTGTACAAGACGCCATTTCATATTTAGTCCTTTGTTTTAAGCAACCATGAAGAACTTTGTACCTTATTCCCAAGACCATCTACCATTTCAATACCAAGTTCTTGACAAACTTTTGCCTCTGGGATTTCTGAGCTAAATCTATCTCCACCTTTTGCAAAAATGTCAGGCTTAATTACTCTAAGAGTATCGCACACTGTGCCGTCGCTGTCAACTGAAAGAATAACTTCATCAACGCAGCGAAGCGCTTTGACTATAATCATTCGTTCTTCTTGGTTCATAAATTCTTTTGAACCCTTCAAAGCTCTTTGATGATCTGAATTCACAATTACCACTAATTTATCTCCAAGCGTTTTTGCTTTTTCTAGATACTCAACATGCCCTTTGTGTAAAGGGTTGAAATAACCGCTTGCTGCTACTTTAACCATTTGATCTCCCGTAATCATCGCTATAACGCACAATATCATCTTCCCCAAAATATTCGCCTAATTGAACTTCAAAAAAAACTAAGTCCTCAGATTCTGAGTGATTTTCAATCCTATGCTTAAACCCAATAGGAATAATACATACACTCCCTTTTGTTACTAATCCTACATCATCATTTAGGGTAAATTTACCCTCACCAGAAATAAAAGTCCAAACCTCTGCGCGCTTTTCGTGTGATTGATAACTTAATCTTTGCTTTGGCTTGACTACAATTTTTTTTAACTTATGAGTAGCAGTATCTTCAATAATTGTAAAACTTCCCCAAGGCCTTTGTTCTGTAATCATTTTTTATCCTAACAACTTAAAGTTGTGTTTAATACTTCTGGTAGAGAATCCCCAGTCGTCATGCTGTAGTTTACCAAGGTACGGGCGATTTGTCCAGATCTTATCTTTTTTAGGATCAATTCCCCAGCACTTAATATTTGTTAATTTACTAGTATTATCAGTAACTTCCAATACCCAATAAATCTTGCCATTCTTAGTTTTCTTTTCTGTTATATTGCGCGGAACAAACCAAACAACCTCAGAAAGAACATCATCAGATTCATAGTTGCTAATTGAAGGAATGCATTTTTCTTCTAATCTAGATAAGACTTGAATGTCCATAACTAAACTTAATGGATAAATGCCAGATAATGAAACCAGATTTTCAATCTTTTCTTCTACAGAGAAATCTCCTTCTGGCTTATATTTTTCAATATTCTCGTCAAGCTTCTTTTTGGTCTTTGGACGGTCAACAACACAAGCAGACCAAAAATGCTTCAAACCAGTGAATCTTTTATCTACCAAAGCTGAAAGAGCCTCACTTCTAGTTAAAGAATCCAGCGCTTTCTTATTCAATTTGCTATAAGTAATCTCTGGATGGAATAACAAATCCTCAACTGTGTTGAATGGGCGATACTTCATAATTTGTTCTATTGCCGTATCGCCAAGTCCCTTAATTGAAGATAAGGGTTGAATTAGCGTTTTAGAATCACTTACATCTACTTCCCATTTAACACCAGACTTATTAATATCAAGTCTTCTTACCGTGTATCCAAAAGATTTAGCAGTTGCGATTGCTGCTTCCTTACGGTCTTCTGGCTCTTTATCAAGGAATGCTGCAAGCCATTCCGCTGGAAAATGATAAAAGAGAAAGGCACACTGATAAGATAGAATGGAATAGCAGACAGCGTGACTAAGGTTGAAGCCATATCCAGAGAAGAATTCCATAGTTTTCCAGAGATTGATTGCATCAACTTCTGGGATAGATTTCTCTTTGCATCCTTCGATGAATTTTCCATATAGTTTTTCCTTTACCTGTGCTTCTTTACCAGTACCTTTTTTCGTTAGAACCTTACGCAATTCATTACCTTCGTCAAGAGTAATATCCTTGCCAAGTTTATGAGCAAGCAAGCTTAATTGCTCTTGGAAGACAATGAAACCATAAGTTTCTTCGGTTACTTCTCTAACCAAATCATGAATATATTGAATGTTGCTTGGATCATTCTTGGCTTCAATATATTTGTTATGCACGTTTGCAGACAAAGGACCAGGACGGTAAATTGACGTAATGGCAGCAATATCTACGATATTCTTTGGCTTCGCATCCATACAGAATTTCTTAGCGCCGTGGTTTGTGAACTGGAATGTTCCACAGAAATTACCCTGTTGAAATACGTGTTCATAAACTTTCTGGTCATTAAGATTAATCTTCTCTGGGCTTAAGAATTCGTCATAATACTTCTTAATATCATTAAAGGTTGGCTCTTTAATTCCATGATGCCGCTTCAAAATATGTTCGACGCATGTTTCAATCATTCGCAACGAAGCAAGACCAAGAACGTCGAACTTAATAAAACCAAGTGGTTCTAAATGACGAACCGTTTGTCCTTCCGTCCAAGGCGTTTGAACGACACCGCCGCTGTTGATAAGAGGCATCCGCTCATCAAGATTGTCAGCAAATAATACACCGCCAGCATGTCTAGAAATGCTTCGAATCTGACCCTGTAGATTTTCAACGTGTGTTGCAACATGTGGATATTTAACAAGAAATCCTCGCAATGATGGTGAGTGCTCTTTTAACTCTTCCCAAGTTGGATTATAAACACCAGCAGTAATACCGTGTAATTGCTTACAAATTGGTGTAGCTTCAAATAACATTTTTGATGTAACTTCATTTACTTCTTGGAAGTTAATATCATAAAGTTTAGAAATATCCTTGACTAAGGAACGGATTTGAAGAGTGTTGTAGTTAGAAATAGGAACAACACAGTTCTCACCAAACTCCTTAATCATTGCTTCTTTAATTTCCATTGGATCAGAAACGTCGAAGTCAATATCTGGATAATCCTTGGCGTTCTTACGGATAAAACGTGAGAACTGGAGTTTATATTTAATTGGGTCAACTTCAGTGATGTTTAAAAGATAAGACACAAGTGAACCAGCACCAGAACCACGTCCAGCGCCACAAAGCTGCTTTTCCTTAGACTTATCGGCAATAGTTTTCATTGTCAAGAAGTACTTAGAGAAACCACGATCCTTAATTGTATGTAACTCTTCCTTTAGACGAGCGACATATTCGCTGTCCTTGTGGAGATTGTGCTTCTTAAGATTATCAATAGAAATCTTTACAAGCATATCATCAGCAGTCTCTCCCTCTGGAACAATAAAGCTTGGGAGCTTGATGCTTGTATCTGGCATATAATTTTCAATACGTGTCGCTACAATCTCTGACGTTCTTTCAATACTTTCAGCAATAAGCTTATCATCATAAGAGAAGCCAAGCTTTTCAGAAGTAAGTTTATAGAAGTCATAGAGCTGATCTCCATTCTTTGGATAAAGCTGATACGCCATTTCATCAATAGATGATGGCAAATCATGGATGCTCATTTCATCCTTGTTCTTACCAAGCCAGCCAAGCATCTTATAAATTTCACGGTCCTTCCACAAATCTGGTGAAGGATAATGAGCGTCACAAGTTGTGATTAGTTTGAATCCGTATTGCTTGGAAAGCCTGATAATAAACTGGTTTACAATGTGCTGCTCTTTTGTCATAGCCCACTGCAATTCACCATAAAAACGGTCACCATAAATATCCATAAGAGTCTGAACCGTTTTTTCCATGGCGGAATAAACAGCAGCATCACCCTTATCAATATTTTCCCAATAGTCGCTCGCTAAAATGCCGCCAAGGCACGCAGAGGATACAATAATACCCTCGTTATGCTTACGGAGCATATCAAAATCCATACGTGGGAAGCGATAAAAATTATCGCCCTTGTATGAAGTCGAAATAAGTTTGAAAAGATTGTTTAGACCTGTTTGATTTTGTGCAACCATAACAAAATGGCTGCGACGATTTAAGGCAGAACGAATACCCTTCTTTGTTTCTGCTTCATTTTCAACAACAAGACCAACATCGTCATCAACTTGCTTTGCAAGCTTGGCGTCTTCAGCGTGCTTATCCTTTTCCTTCTTCCACTCTGAAACAGATGGATGGATATAAGCCTCAATACCGTACATAACTTTAAAGTCTGTCTTGCCTTCGTCCTTCATTTTCTTAGCTTTCATAAAGGCGTAGGAGAACGAATTCATATTACCATGATTGGTAAATGCAATACCGTCCAGACCATTCCCATAGGCATAATCAATATGCTCGTCAGGAAATCCTAGACCGTCAAAAATGCTAAATGTATCGTGATTGTGGAAGTTCGCAAATTTTAATGCCGTCTTCTTACGCTCTGCCATTTTTATCCTCAAAGATGGAATACATTCTTTCAACTAATTTTTGTAATTCTTCGCTGTGATAAAAGCCAACTAGAGGCGAACCATTTTGGATGTTATCCAGTTCTTTATTAAGAACTCTTATGGTGCCTTCAAATGCATCTTTCTGCCCTTTTTTATATTCATCTGACAATGACATTTATTTTCTCTTTCTCCACTCTATAAAATAGTGGGCTAATACGTTACCGATAAAAAGTATAGTAACACGCCATAAAAATTCTTGCAAGGTAAATTGGTCGCTCACTCGCACGCCTTCTCTAGATTAATATCATGTTGCAGCGTATTCTTATATTTTGAAACATTTTTGCAGTCAAGCTCTTTAACCTTAAAAGATGTAAAACACACTATCGTAACACATAATACAAAAGCTGAAAGAAAAAGTACTAATTGTTTTGTGCTTTCCATTATTTACTCCTTGGATATTCTTTATAGATTTCCTCCACTGACAATTCAAGAATTTTATTTGCGTAATCCTCAGAATCAATCCAGCGTTCCTCACAACGGATATACCAAGCAATAGCTTCTTGGATTTCATCACGCTCTTTTTGCATTTCATCAGCATGATCTGCTTCTGAGTTTATAATCATAACAGCCATTTTAGCTCTTTCTAAGAGATTGGTTTCAATCTCTTTTCCATCGGCTGTCATAAGACCAGCGGGATAAAGAGCTTCATATGCTTCTTTAATTTCTTTTTTTAATTTTTTATTTTCTTCCAATAGTTCTTGATATTTGTTCATCAAATCTTGTTCTGTCATTAATGCTCCAAGTCTTTGTAGGATGGAAAAACAATCCTTTTATCTTTAATAAAAGAATAACTATTTTTTTTCAAAATTTGAGAATGCTGCGAACTCATATACTCACAGTATTTTTTCCAGCTGTCTATTTCGTAGAACCAAGGTAACTCTATCACATCAGCACCGCTGGTGTCAAGCCCAGAAAAAACTTCAGCCAGCGTGTATTCTCTGGCATTTGTCCTTTCTTGATGATTCCAAGAGTTTATTTCTCTATTTTTTATAATATCACGACATTTTTTATAATCCTGCTGATTGAATGTAAAACTCATGTGTATTCCATCTTTAATGGAAGATGAATTGTAGCTAAAAATAGTTTTTTTATTTAAAGCGATAATGCTTCTATTTTTCCAGACTATTTCGTCTGGTAATATTCCATATGGAAAGGCGCAATAATATTTTGTAGGAATCGTCCATTTACTTAGAAAGGAAGAAATACGAAAAGCATTATCTGCACCATACAAAACACTCCAAGATAGGCAATCTCTTCTTTCTTTATCCTTTGGATGAATTGGTACATAAAATATAGAAATATCACGTCTTGTCATTGATGGATTAATAACTCCCTTCATTGTAACTGGATCCGCTATATAATCGCCCAATCGTTTACGTAACAAAGGCTCTGTACCGACATGGCATACTACCCAAATAGTTTCGCAGCCAGCCACGGCGCATTCATATACAGCTCTCTCAGCGGCTAAATAATCTGGTGCAATTGGTATTAAGGAATCATTCCAAGGCATCTTAAAATCTAATGGCTGACCAGCGATAGGAACTATTCCAGCCATATGCAAAGCTTTAGCAGTTGTCATATAAAATCTCTATATTTATAGGTAATCCGTCGTAGATATTTTTTCCTAAAGGTATTATTT
>Ga0247723_1000625_pt1 | contig 23476 bp, 24 predicted proteins | sample MSEWelMarce5H_FC_FD_189079 | JGI IMG/M metagenome (GOLD analysis project Ga0247723, IMG submission 189079) | Subsurface sediment microbial communities from gas well in West Virginia, United States - MSEEL Well Study Marcellus 5H_FC | ecosystem: Environmental > Terrestrial > Deep subsurface >... | reverse complement strand
GTGTTTACTTTGTTCTGTATTTCTGTGTCTATGTATGCCTTTCTGTCGGTCGTTATGCCTTTCTGTTTTTTGTTGTATTTATGAGTTGTGTTGTTCGTTATTTTGTTTGTCTTATTTTTCTGTTTTCAGTATTTCTTTATTTCGTTATTGTGTTTTTGTTATTGCGCTATGTCTTCATGTTTGTCTTTATTTCTGTCGTTCTTTCTTCATTTTCAATATGTTTTGTCTTTCCGTCTGCGTGTCATCGTTTTCATTATTTCAAGTGTGTATGTTTTGTCTGTCGTTTTTTGTTTTCTGTGTTGTTGTGCGTTTAAGTTGCGTTATCGCTCTGTGTCTGCCTTTATGTCTTCATTACGTTGGTTCTTCGTTTCGGTGTTTGTCTACGTCTTTCTTTATGTCTTTATTGTGTATTTGTGTTTGTTTCTTGTGTATGATTGCATTTATGTCTGTGTTTCTGCCGTTGTGGTTGACTTTATGTATTTATGTGTTTATGTATTTATTAGGTTCGTTATTTGGATTTTCTGTGTGTTTGTGTGCGTGCGGTTTTCTGCTTTGTTGTATGCGTTGCGGTGTTGTGTTTATGTGTGTATGTATTACGCGTTTGTGTGTATGTATGTCTTTATTATGTATTTATTTCTGTATTTATTTATGGTTTATGACTTTATTTATTGTGTGTGTCACTATTTCTTTAATTTGGTATGTCTTTATGTTTCTTTTATGCATGTGTTTCTTTATGTATTTATTTGACATGTCTCTATTTCGGCCATGTCTGTGTCTGGTCTGTCTTAATGTATGGTTTCTGTGTTTGTTCATGTTTGTCTTTGTTGTTCTTTATTTGTGTTTGGCATTACTTGTTTAGTGTTTTCGGTATGTGTGTCTGTCGTTCTTTAATTAGTTCGTTGTGCTTCTTTGTTGTTGTTTTGTCCGTCTGTCTTCTAGTGTTTATTTATGTATGTATTTTATGTTGTTCTTTTTGTTGTTATTGTTGCATTGCGTGATTTTGTTCGTTCTGTCTTTATAATTTATAGGTCTTTGTGTATTCATGTGTTTGTGTTTGGTTTAATGGTGTATTTATTTCTGTGTTTGTATTTGTTTGTCTGTATGTATGTATGTCTGTCTTTGTGTTTTTGTACGTGTGTTACAGTTTTTATATTTCTGGCATGTCTTTCTTGGTGTAATTCTTTATATCTGTATATATTTCTTTATGTTTTATTTCTTCCGTTCTCTCTCTAGTCTGTTATGTGTTGTGTGATGTCTTGTCTTTTTGTTGCTTATTTCAGTCGTTATGTCTTTATTTCTGCCGTTCTATCTTTCCTCGTTTGTTTATTTCCGTATTTCTTTATTGCGTTTCTTGGTGTCGGTATTTCTTCTTTTTTTTATTCATTGCGCGTTCATGTTTGCATTATCTCTCTTTGTGTCCCTTGATTCTTTTGTGCATTCTTTCATTTATTGCTTCATTCGTTCATTAATTATTTCTCCTTTTATTTTATTTATTTCGCTCTTTCTTTCTTTGTTTATGTATGTCTGTATGTTTATTTATGTCTGTCTGTATTTTGTATTTCTTGCTTTCGTTTATTATTTTTGATTTCTTGTGTTATCTATTGTTTGATTGTTTTCTTTATATATTGATTTATTGGTTTCTTGTTTTGTTGTGGTAGTGTTATTCCATTCCGTATTTTATTTTATGTTGTCTTATTTCATTTAGTCGTTCATCCCTCCGTTATTTCTATCGTTATGCAGTATGTCTTTTTGTTTTTATGTTTATATTATTTCTTGATTGTTTTCGTTATTTCCTCTTTTTGTGTTGGTCTTTGTTTTCCCTATGTCTTTCTGTATGTATTTCTGTCTGCATTATTGTCTTCGTTTCTGTAGTTCTGTCTTTCTGTGTGTTTGTTTGTATGTATGTTATGTGTTCGTGTGTTTTGTTGTCGTGCTTGTTTCTAACTTTCTTTCTTTCTGTCTGTGTTCCGTCTTTCTTTATGTACTTATTGTTGTATGTATGTATTTCTGTCTGTCTTTATTGTATTTCTGTTTGCTTTTTCTAATTTCATTGTTTTCTTTTTTTGTTTTCGTTTGTTCTATTGTGCGCATTGTATTTCTCTATTTGTTTGTATTGTCGTGTCTGTGTTGTGTTCTGTCTCGCTTTATGTTTTTATGTGTGTCGTTTTTTGTTTTAAAATGTGTGTGTAATGCTTGTGATATATTTTGTACGTTGTTCTGTTCGTTTTTTCTTAAATTCTGCATGTGCTATTAATTTATGTATTGGTATTTCTTTTTCTTTATGTATTGTCCGTAGTTATTGTTCGGGTGCTATTCTTTCTTTCTTTATTTCATTCTTCCATTAGTTGCGTATTGCATTCCGTCGGCCGTTCTTTATGTCATTGTGTTATTTCTTTCGTTCTCTCTTTGTTTCATTATCTCATGCGTTCGTTCTTGCATTGTTATATGTAGTCTTGATTATCTGTGTGTCTTTATTTGTCTGTTTCTTGTTGTCTTTTATGTTGTAATTTTCTGTATGTCTGTATTGTTTCTTTCGTTGTGTGTGTACGTATTTCTGCTCGTCTGTTTGTCTTCATTGATTCGTTCTTTCTGTGTGTGTTTATGCATTTTTGTCTTGTTTGTCTTTATGTTGTTCTGCCATTATATCTTTCGTTCTTTTTGGATGCGTTATGTATGGTTGTCTGTCTTTCTTGATTTTGTATGGTTTTCTTATTGTTCTGTCTTGTTTTAATTTATTTCTGCGTGTCTTTCGTGTTTCTTCTTTCTTTATTTGTTCTTCTTTTCTCTGTCTTTATTTATGTGTTCTTTCTGTATTTATTGAGTTCTGTCTTGTTTGTTTTCTTTCTGTTCTTATTTATTTATGTTTTCTTTCTGGCCTTTCTGTGTTTACGTGTGTATGTATTGTTTGTTGTCATTTCTGTCTTTCTTTATTGTTCTTTTTTCTTGTTTTATTGTTTGCGTGGTATTACTGTCTTTGTTTATTTGTTGTATGTTTTCGCGGTTTCTGTATTGCTTTCGGTGTTTTGTCTGTCTGTCTGTTTGTCTGTCTGTATGTATGTCTGTATGTCTGTATGTATATATATGCGTTTGTATTTGTGTGTTTCATTGTTTGTTTGTTATTAAGGTATTCCTCTATTCCGTTGTGGATTTATTTCTGTGTTTCTCTGTGTATTGTTGACTGTGTGTATTTCTTCATGTTTGCATTGTTTGTGTGTTATTTCGTTCTTGTTTTATTAATTTGTATGTGTATGCGTTTCTTTTTGTTTTTATTTCATGCATTTATGGCCGTATTTGTGTTGTATTATTGTTTGTTTGTTGTTTTAGTTGTGTCTTATTCTGTTTTTCTTATTGTATTTCTTTCTTCCTTTTTTTTATATTTTCTTTCTTTGTGTATTGGTCTCTTTTCGTTATTTCGCATTGTCTTCACTGTCTTTGTTTATTTTCTTTTATGCATTGTATGTTCTTGTCTTGTTGTATGTATATAGTTGTCTTAATTACATTATGCATGTCTTCGTGTTTGTCTTTTCTTTATTTCTGCATTTATGCATTTGTTTGTTTACGTCGGTCTTTCTTGATTTGTGTTTTGTTTTTCTTGTGGTTACGCATGGTTTTCATTATGTATTTCTGTATGTCTTTGTTGTGTTTATTCTGTATTTCTGTCTTTATTTTCTATTTAGTTATATTTTATCTGTTCGACATGTTTCTTTCTTTATGCTTGTATTTCTTGTTTGATTTCTTTTTATGCGTTGATTGTTATATCTGTCCGTGCGTGTTTCTTTCTGTACGTAGTTGTGTCTGTATTTGTTGTGTTTGTCTGTACTTATTTCTGTTGTGTTTCTTCACTGTGTTCTTGATTTACGCATGTCTGTCTGGCGTTCTTTTCAACGTTTTTTAAATTATTATATTTTTAAATTTGTATAGTTGTCTTTCTTCTGTTATTTATTGATGGCTTGATCCATTTTCCGTCTGCGTTTATGTTGTTCTGTCTTTATTTGTTGTGTTCGTTATTTGTGTATGTCTATTATCTTAATTCTATTCATAGTTGTCTATTTATGTTTGTCTTTTGTTCGTTCTTTAGTTTTTGTGATTTTCATGTATTTTTTATGTATGTCTGTATTTATTTGTGTGTGTTTATGTCTGTTGTTGTGTCTTCATTGTGCCTTGATTTCGTCCTTTTTTATGTATGACTTTCGGTATGTTGTCTGCCAGTGCGCATGTCTGTCTTTGTTTTATTGTGTTAGGTTGTCTTATCTTTATTATTAGTATGTCTGAATTCTTTTGTTGTTATTCTTGAATTTCATTCTGTGTGTATGTATTCCGTTAGTTTGTTATGCCCGTGTGTGTTCTATCTTGAATTCGTTTTGTATGTATATTTCTGTCTGTATTTGTTTGTATGTTGTCATTTATTTTTTCATTCTGTATTTGTTTGTATTTGTGTATTGTTATTTTCGATATCTGTACGATTATTTCTTTGTCTTGCTTTTTATGTCGTATTGTCTTTCTTGATTTATGATTGATTTTTTTTATGTTTGTCATGTATTACTTTCTTGCATTTCTCTTTTATGGTATTGGTTGTCGTTTCTGTGTTGTTTCTTTTTTGTTGCATGTATTTCGTTGTTTCTTTTCTGTCTGTATGTATGTTTGTATTTCTCTCTGTTTGTATTTATTTTTCGTTGTGTATTTGTGTCTGTCTTCTGTCCTCCCTTTTATTTTATGTATGTCTGCATGTCTTGTATTTCCTTCGTGTTTCTGCATGTATTTGTTTGTTCTGCATGTCTGTATTTGCATATGTTGCTTTATTTGTTGCATTTCTTAAAATGTTGTATGTATATATTGTGTTGCATGCCCGTCGGTCTGTCTGTATGTCGGTATTTATTTCAGTATTTCTTAATTTTTATTTACTTTTCTTTCTGTATGTATGTCTGTATTACTTTCTGCATGTCTTTCTGTAGTTCTCTGTGTGTTTGTCTGTATTTCATGTATGTTGTCTGTATTTCGTGATTTCGTTATTTCTTTATTTTGTTATTCTGTGTTCGTTTTCTTTATGTGTTTTGTCTTGTCGCTATTTCTATTTTGTCTTTCTTTCTCCCTTTATGTCTGTCGTTTTTGTTGTGTTAATTTCTTGTTTGTCGGTGTTTTCTGGTTGTCGTTATTGTTATTGTGTGTTGTATGTATGTCTGTCTGTCTGTCTGTCCGTCTGTCTGTCTGTTTGTCTGTCTGTCTGTCTATCTGTCTGTCTGCTTGTCTGTCTGATTGTCTGTCTGTATGTCCGTCTGTCCGGTTGTCGCCTTTTATTTCCGTATGTTTATTCTGTCTGTGTCTTTCTGCATTTATGGCTTTTCCGTTATTGCTTAATTTATTGATTGTTGTCTTTCTGTGCTTCTCGTTGTTATGATTGTATTCCTTTATTTCTGTCTTTCTGCCGTTCATTATGTCTTGGTTATGTCTTATTTAATGTTTTTATGGCTTTCTTTGTTTCCGTTGTTTCAGTTTTTAATTTGTGTGTTTCTGTCTTGTTGTTTTCTATTTGTCTGTCTGTATTTCTGTACGTATGTCTGTTGTATGTCTTTATTGTTTTATGTCTTGCTTTCTGTCTGTATTGCGCTCATGAGTGTTTCTATATGTCTGTCTGTAGAATGTTTGTAGTTCCGTCTGTTTGTTCTGTCTGTATGTATTTCTGTATTTTTGTGTTTGTGTACGTTTGTTGTCTGTCTGTATTGTTTATTTGGTTCGGTCTGTTTTGTATGTCTGTATTTCTGTATGTATTATTGTCCCTATGTCTTTCTGTATTTATTAGTTTTGGTTTTCTGTCGTTATTGTGTATTTATTTTTGTCTTTCTGTCTGTATGTATGCCATTATATGTTTCTTTGTATATTCCGTTTTCTTGTCCTATTTCTGCATGTCTTCATGTCTGCTTTTGTTCATTAGTTTTATTGTATTATTTGCATTTTTGACTTCATTTGTTCATTTCTTTCTTTCTTCTTTCTTTATTGATTCATTCTCCCTTTCTTATGTTCTTCATCTGCATTTTGCTGGTCTTCTCTTCTTCTTTTCATTGTCTGAATTTCTTTTCTGTTTTATTGTTCTTGTGTGTGTCCTTTATTCATTTCTGTTGTTATTAGTGTCGTCTTGTATTATGTTCTGACTTTCCGATTTATTCTTATTTTATTTATTCATTTATTGGGTGTGCGTGTCTTTCTGTATGTACGTATGTTTGTATCTAGTTCTTTGTTATTGTATGTGTTTAGTTTGTTCGTTTTGTTTGTTTCGTTCTGTGTTTGTTATTTCTTGTGTGTTCATGTATGTCGTTCTTTAGTTGAGCCTTACGGTTTGTGTTTATGTGTGCTTGTATTTCGTTTTGTATGTGTTCTCTCTGTGTTTCTGTCTGTTTGCTTTGTTTATGTCTTTTTTCAAAATTATGTTTGTCTTTGTTTATTTGTTATGTCTTTTCTTGTGTTTCTTTTGTTCTGTATTTCTTTATTGTTTATATACGTGTCTGTATTGTTGTATGTTTTGTGTTGGCTTGCGTGTGTTTGGCATTGTGTTCTTTATTTGTATTGTTTCTTCTGTCTGTCTGTCTATCTGTCTGTCAGTCTTTCCATGTGTCTGTATTTCCGTCTGTCTTTCTGTCTTAGTTTATTGTGTTTGTGTGTGTCTGTGTCTGTCTGTTTGGTCCGTTTATGCGTTTGTTCGTTCTTGTGTTAGTTCTTGTGTTTGTGTGCGTTTGTTCGTTATATATGTATTGTGTTACTTTGTGTTTATCTGCCTTTCTGTCTGTTTGACTTCATGGTTTTGCTTTTATTGTTGTTTGTGTATGTATTTGCTCGTCTGTCTGTATGTATTTATGCATTTATGTTTTGTGTTGTTGTTCTTATTGTGTTTGTTTGTTGTTCTTTCTTTCTCTATTTCTTTCTATCTTGCTTTCTTTGTATAGGGCATGGTTCATTGGTTTATTTGTTCGTTCTGTCGTTTGTTTTATTTGCTGTCTTGCTTACTGTATGTCTGTCTGTTTGTGCAGTTTGCTTGATTGTTTGTCTTTCTGTCTGTCTGTCTGTCTGTCTGTATTGCGTTATTTCTCTATGGCTGTCTTTTTTATTTATTGTTTTATTTCTCGGTTCTTGTCTATGTTTAATTTATTGATTGCTTCCCTTTCATTTATTTTTTGTTGTATGTGTTTATTTCGTTGCGTGTTATTTGTTGTTGGTTTGTTTGTTATGTATGTATGTCTTTGCATGTCTGTCGGTCTAGCTTTTTTTATTTATTGATGTGTGTGTCTGTCTGTCTGTATTGCGGTATATATGTCTGTGTGTTTGTATTACGTTATTTATGTTTGTTGTATTATTGCATTTCTTTCATCCGTTCATTATTGGTTTGTATATTTTGTTATGTATATGCATGACTGTATGTTTTCTGTACTTAGTGTATGTTCGGTGCTCTGTGTGTTTATTTCTTTCTGTGTAATTCTGTTTTGTTTGTTTTTTTTTAATTTGTGGTAGTTTTTTGCTTTTGCGTTTTATGTATGTTATTATGTTGTTGTCGTTATTTTGTTAAAATTGCTTGTCGTTCTGTATTTATGACTGTCGTTGTTTGTTCTTCTCTCTCTTTCTTGATTTCATTATGTCCTTGTGTTTTATTGTGTTCTTTCTGTTTTTGCGTATTTCTGTATGTATGTATATATGTATGTTTTTGTATTTATGTATTTCTCTCGTTCTTTATGTATTTCGTTTTCTGTATTTTTTATATTCTTTTTTGTTTTATGTATGTATTTCTGCATTTGTGTCTGTATGCCGTTCTGTCTTTCTGTATGTGTTTGTCTTATTTTTCTTTGTGTTGTCTGTCAGTCTTCTGTTGTTGTCTTTCTGTCGTTCTGTGTTTCTCTATTTCGGTGTTATTTCTGTATGTTTGTATGTTTGTATTTATGTGTGTAGTTAGTTCTCTCTGTCTGTATTTATGTCTGTATGTCTGTCTGCCTGTCTGGTTGCTTGTCTGTATGTATGTATACATTCTTATTGTATGTTTTCTTACTTTTATTTATTTATTGTCGGGTTGTATTTCTTTCTGTGTGTTTTGTAATTATTGTTTTAAGTTTTCTGTATTATGTATGTCTGTGTTTTGTATTCGTGTGTGTATTTATGCGTTTCTTTGTTTCTGTATTTCTTTATTTGTGTATTTATTTATCGTGTTATTTCTGTCTGTCTTTTTCTTATTTATATTGTTGTTTTCTCTTTCTTGTTTTTATGGGTTCCGTATTTCTGTATTTGTTCTTTCTTTTTTTATTTTCTGTATTGCTTTTTTGTGTTTGTTGTCTGTCTGTCTTTCTGTGCTTGTGGCGTTGGTTATGTATTTCGTTCTGTATGTATTTAGTGTGTTTTCTTTCGTTTGGTATTTATGTCGGTATTTATGTGTGTCTGTTTTCCCGTTTTGTCGTTATGTATTGTTGTCGTTCTTTCCTTATGTATTTATTTATGTTTGTCCGTTTCTTTTTCTCTTTCGTTACTTCCTATATTTCTTTTTTAGACTCTTTATTTCTGTATATATGCATGACTTTATTTTATACGTATCCTTTTCTTTCGTTATTTATTTATGTCTGTATGTCTGTCCGTCGTTCTGTATTTCTGTCTGTCTTTCTGTCTGTCTGTATTTTTGTGTTTGTCGTTTTTTAATTATTTATGTATTTGGTTCTGTCTTTCTTTATTGTGTTTCGGTTGTCGTTTGTTTTATGTGCTTCTGTCTTTGTTGTTCGTGTGTTCTTTACGTATGTATGTATTGTTTCTTTATGTGTGTTCTTGCGTTATTTGTTTTATGTTGTCTGTCTTCGTTTAATTACTTAATGTATTTATGATTCAATATTTGTTGTTTGTATGTATTTCTGTATTTCTTCATTTTGTCTGCATGTATTTGTGTATGTCTCTGTGTTTGTATATACTTCTTTATGTACTTCGTTGCGTTGTTGTGTGCGTGCGCCCGTTAGTGCATGTCTTTAGTTTGTGTTTTAATGCCGTTATTTCGTTTGTCGCTGTATTTGTGTCTAATATGTCTTTCTTTGTGTTCGTGTATATTTGCTCTGTATGTATTCTTATGTGTTTTTATTTTTGTATGTCTGTAGGTATTCTTTTGTGCGTGTGTATGCATTTATTTCTGTAATGATTTTTCTTGCTATCAGTATTTCAGTCGTTCTGTCTTTATTGTATACGTCTTTCGTTATTTGTTTCTTTTTCTGAATTGATTCATTGTTGTATTTATTTTTGTTTCTTTATGTGTGTTTCTGTATGTATTTTTCTCTGTGTTATGTTAGTTCTGTCTGTATTTCTGTCGTTCTGTATTTCTGTCTTATTGTATTTCTCCATGTTTGACTTTCTGTTGTTATGAATGTATTTCTTCTTGTCGCTATTGATATAGTTCTTAATTTCTTTGTTGTGTTCACTGATTCTGTCTTTCTTTCTTGTTTGTATTTCTTTATGTCTGTATGTATTTCTTTCTCCATTGATTTATTTATGTGTCTGTCGTTATGCGTTCTTTCTTTCTTTCTTTCGTTATTTATTTATTTAAGGCGTTCTGTATGTCTGTTTGTCGTTTTGTCTTTATTTATTTATTCTGGTCTTTCTGTATTACCGTATTTCTTTATTTCTGTCTGTATGTATGTGTTGTGTTTGTATTAGTGCCGTTCTTTCTGTGTGTACGTATTTCTATACTTATGTCGGTATGTCTTTGCGTTCTTCCTTTTTGTTTTTAATTCTGGTGTATGTATTTCGTTATGTTTGTATTGTCTGTATTTCTTTATGCATTTATTTCGTTATGTTTTGTAGTTGTTTCTGTATTTATTGATTTATGTCTTTCTTTGTTTATGTTCATGTGTTGGTTGTCCCTTTCGTTCTTTCGTTATTAATTTATTGGTTTATATTGATCTGTTTGTCATTATGTAGTTGTTTCTTGTTGTCGTTATGTTATTTTGTCTTCTTTGTGTGTCTGTATGTCTGTCTCTCTTGTAGTTCGGTATGTTTTCTTTATGCATTTCGTTAATTCTTTATGTCTTCTCTTTGTTTCGGTTTTATGTATGCCTTTCTGTCTTTGTTGTGTCGGTCTGTCTTTCTTTATGTGTTATTGTCTTTGTTATGTCTGTCTTTCTCGCGGTATTTTCTTGTGTTTTCTGATTGATTCTTTTCGTGTCGTAGTTATTCTTTTCTGGCTTTATTTATTTCTTAATGTGTTGTTATTGCTTGCTTTCTTAGTTCTTCATGTCTGTCTGCCCTTTTTTGTATTTTTGTTTGTCTGGTTGTCGTTCTGTCTGTCTGTATTTTTATTTAGGTCGTTCTTTATGTGTATTGTTTGTGTTGTTTCCGTTCTGTCTTGCTTTATTTCGGTATTTGTTATGTGTGTGTATCGTTTTTCTCTCTGTGTTGTTGTCTGTCTGTATTTGTGGTTAGTCGTTCTTTCTGTAGTGTTTATTTGTGTATGTCCTCCGGTCTGTCTTTCGTTCTGTATTTATGTTTATTTTATGTATTTCGTCTTTCTGTATGTTATGTGTTGTATTCTCTCTGTCTACATTTCTGTATTTATTTGTTGTTAGGTCATTTTGTTATTTCTGTATTGTTCTTTCTTTCTTTTTTCCATGTCTGCATTTCTTTCTTTAGTTGTCTGTCGTTCGTTAGGTCTTTTATTTACGTTTGTTTTTTTTATTGATTTCGGTCGTTTTGGCTTCATGTATTTCTGTGGTTAGTTCTTTTATGCCATGTTTGCTTTCTTGTTTTTGCATGTTGCTTTATTGCAATTATTATTATTTGGTGCATGCAATTATGTCTTTCTGCCATTGTGATTATATTCTTTGTTTTACTACTTTTCTGTTGTTAATGTGTTGAGGTTTTCGTTATGTTTGTTTGCTTGTTGGTTTCCGTTCGGTTTTTGTGTGCGTGATTCTTTGTATTTGTGTATGTCTTTCTTTGTTTGATTCTTTTTGTTCATTATTACATTCTTTCTATAAGTATTCCATGCATTCTTTCATTATGTACTTTTCATTTGTGATTTCTTTTGTTATTTCATTATGCCTTGTTGGTGGCCTGCATTGTTTCTGTATGTGTGTTCTTCTTTTTTTATGTATTTATCTAGTTCTGTCTTTCTGTATGTCTCTATTTGATTTCTTTATTTATTTGCTTCATTCTTTAGTTATTTATGTCTTTCTTTAGTTATGTATATATTTGTTTCTTGTTTGTGTATTTACATGACTTTTGTGTTGTGTGCATTGTCGTGTGTTCTGTTTTGTCATTTATTATTTGCGTATTATCTTTATCTGATTAGGTTTTCTCATCATGTGTTTCTGTGTGGTTTATTTTTTATTGTGGTGGTTATTTCTTGTTTTTCTGTGTTTGTTTGGTTGGTTCTGCCGTTGTTTGTGTTATTTCTTTGTGTTTCTGTAGGTTGTTGTTTGTCGTGTGTTCTTTCTTTCTTTCTTCATTTTTATATGCTCGCTTTACGCATGTCTGCATTTTTGTCTTTCTTGTTGTTGTATGTATTTCTTTATATTATGTGTTGTTTATTTGTTATGCGTCAATGTGTCTTTCTTGTTTTATATGTGTATTTCTTTGGACAATTTATTTGTGATATATTTCTCTCTGTTTGTTTGTCTGTCATTCTTTCTATATTTATTCTAAGTTCGTTTATTTAGTTATTGCATTATGCATGTCTGCCTTTCTGTCTTTATGTATTTTTTGTTTTTGTTTTTTTTAAAATTCCTTGTGTCTTTATGTCTGTCTGTCTGTATTGCTTTGTTGTTCTGTCTTTCTCTCTGTATTTATGTCTGCCTTTCTTTATGTTTTTAGTTTTTTTGTGTCTGTATGTATATTTTTGTATGTGTGTTTCTCTTTCTTTCTGTATTTAAGTATTGTTGACTTTCTTCTTTAGTTCGTTCATTCGTTCTTTCTTTTTGTTGTTTCATTTATTCATGATGATCGTTATGTTTGTTTGTTTTCATGTTTTTATGTTGCCCTACCTTTCTGTATGTATTTCCGTACATTTGGTTGTATTATTTCTTTATCTTAATTGTATTTTATGTATTTCTTTATTTATGTTTGTCTTATGTCTTAAGGTTTCTGTATGTCTTCCTCTTTTTCTTCTCTGTAGGAATCTCTATGTTCATGTGTTATTGTTCTGTTGTCTTTGTCTTGTTTTTATTTATTATTGTCTGTATTTATGTATTTCTTTCAGTTCTTTTTTATTTCTCTTTTTTTGTATTTATTTTCTCGTTCTTTCTGCATCTGTATTTATTTCTCTATGCTTTCTTTATTCATGTTTCATGTTTTTTGTTCGATGTCGTTGTTTTATGTATGTCTGTCTGTATATCTGTCTGTCTGACTGTGTGGATTTTCTTTAGTTCTGTATTTCATTGTATGTTTTATGTTGTTCGTTATATATATGTCATTCTGTGCTTCTTTATTTTTTGTTGTTCGGTCTTTCTTTTTTGTTTTATTGCTTGGTTTTCTTGCTTGGTTTAGGTATTTCCATGTGTCATGTGTGTTGTTCTTGTGTCTGTTCTTTTTCGGTAGTTAAGTATATTCTGTATTTTGTGTTTCTTCGTTTACTCTGACATTTTTCGTTATTTCATTCGTTATTCCGTTCATTATTTCATTCGTTCATTCTTTCATTCATTCATTCATTCATTCATTCATCCATTCATTCATTCATTCATTTATTTATGCATCCATGCATTCGTCATGCATATGTATTTCGTGTGTGTACGTTTTGCTTTGTGATTGTCCTATAGGTCTTTAGTTGTTTATTGTTTTGTGTTGCTTGTCTGGCTTCATTATGTATGTGTGTATGTCTGTCTGTATGTCTGTGATTAGTTAGTGCGTTTGTTGTTTGTGTGTGTGTGCGTTTTTAGTGTTTGCTTTTTGTTCTGTCTTTATTTATGTCTTTCTTTGTTTTGTTGTATATGCGTTTCGTTCGTTCTTTGCTATGGTTTATGTATGTCTGTATTTATGCCTTTATTACTGTCCGTTTTTGTTGTCTTTCTACTTTTATTATGTATGTGTTCTGTGGTTCTTCCCTTTTGTCCTTCATGTGTTCTGTCTGTCTTTCTGACTTGTGTGTATGTGTCTGTATTTTCGCTCTTTTTGTGTTTGTATTTCGTGTTTACTTTATTTCTGTACGTATTTCTCACTTTATTCATGTATTCCCTTTTTCGTTTATGTATTTTATTGTCGTTATTCTTTCGTTTCTAGTCATGTATTTCTTTCGTTTTTATGTGTTGTTTTATTGTGTATTCATTTGTTTATGTGTTTGTGTATGTTTGTATGTATGTCGGTGTGTGTTTTGCTTTTATTTCTTGTGGATTCATTCATTACGTATTTATGTTCTCTGTTAATTCTCTCATTCTTGTTCATCTTCTCTGGTCCATCATTATAAATTTATTTATGTAGTTATGCGTGTCTGTCTTGTTGTATTTGTCTGTATGTAGTTCTTCATGTTTATGGTGTAGTTCTTTTCTGTATTATGGTATATCTGTAGGTCTTTTTGCTATATATGTCTTGTTTGCGTTATGTGTGTTGCGCCGTGTTGCTCACGTTTCTTAAATTAGGCGTTAATGCATGTCTGTCTTTTTTGAGTGTGTTTGCATTGTTTCTTTGGGTTGTACTTACGATTCTGCTTGTCTATCTTCCATGCGTGCTTTATGCGTTTCCCGCGTTGCGTTCATCATTGCGTTATTTCGTGTTTATTCATGCCTTGTTTATGTCGGTCTGTGTTCTTGATTGGTTCTTCTTGTATCTTCGTATTTCTGTCTTCTTCTTTTTTATTTCTTTATGTCTTTTCTTTCTTTATTTACGTCTGTCGTTATGTCTGTGTTTTTCTGTCGTTCTTTTGTCTTTCTGTTTTCTGTATTTCTGTTGGTTGTTCTGTATCTCGTTATTGTATGTCTTTCTGTATGGTGTACGTATGTCTGTCTTTTCTGTCTTTTGAATTGTGTGTTGTTTATTTTCTTTTGCGTTTTCTTGTCTCCATGTATTTTCGGGTCTGTATTTATGTCTCTATGCGTTGTTGTTGTCGTTGCTTTTTCGTTACCGTTTTCTTTTTTTGTTGGTATGTTTATTTACTTATTAATTTTATTTATTTCATTATTTATATATTTGTTTATTGATGGTTTATGTTTTAATTTGTATGTTGTTGTGTGTGCCATCCCGTTTATATATACATAGATTTATAGCATGTGTTATTTTTGTATATTTTATTTGTTGGCCTTATTTGTATGTCTGTGATTATGCGTTCGGATTGTATTTACGGTTGTCTCGCTTTTGTATTTATTCTTTCTGTATGTGCATATGTCTTTGTGTTTTGTTTTCCTCGCTTAGTTCTTTCTGTTTGTCGTTAGGTCTTTCTTGTTGTCTGTATTGCTGTTATGTTGTTATGCCATTCTTTGTTTATGTCTGTCTGTCTGTATGTGTCTGCGTATGCGTTATTTAATTGTTTGTCTGTTTTTCTTTATTAACTTATCTATGTCTTTCTGTTTCCTCTTGAATTAGTTATTTCTCTCTTTCTCTAGTCATTTATAAGTTTTGATTGTATGTCTTTCTTCTTTTTTATGTATGTCTGTATGTCTTTATGTATTGTGTTGGCTTGTTTTCTGTTTGTATTTTCTGTATGTCAGTATGTCTGTCTGTCTTTTTCATGTTATGTACTTCTGTCTTTCTGTAGTTTGTTCTTTCTGTTTGTTTTGCTTTTCTGCTTGTCTGTATGTCTTGTATTCCTTCTTTAGTTGTTTGTCACATTTTCTATATTATTTTTTTTAAAATTTTCTTTCTGGCTTGTTTTCTTTTGCCTTGCTTTATTGTTGTATTATGTATTTCGCCATGCCTCTCTTTGTTCATGTGTGTTGTGTGTGTTGTCGTTCTTGTTTTCTGTGTGCTTGTTATATTTAATGATGTGTTTGTTTCAAAACAAAATTGTGTGTATGTGTGTTGTATGCTCTTATTTGTTCTATGTTTTGTTAATTGTGATTTTCTTTTTGTCGGTCGTTCTTTCTGCGTGTCTTTATTTATGGTTGCCTTTCGTTCGTTATTCATTGGTTGTGTTCTCTCTTTATGTTTCTTTTGTCTTTGTTTTTATTTGTTGTTTAGGTATTGTATTTCTGTCGGCCTTTACTTAGTGCTTCCGTTCGTTAGGTATGTCTGTATTTAATTATTATGTGTGTAGTTTTGAATTTTCGTTTTTCGTTTATTTATGTCTGTCTGTCTGTGTGTACGTTTGTCGTTCTGTCTTTCTGTCTTTCTTACTTTCTCACGTTCTTGTTCTGCCGTCCTTCTTTTGTGTATTGTCTGTTTTTCATTTCTTTCGTTATTTTGCGTTTTGTTGTTAGTTTTATTGTTGCTTTGTTGGTTCTTCTGTTCGGTATTACATGGTATTGCCTTGTGTTTTCTTAGTGTGTTCTTCCCCGTGGTTTCTGTATTTCATTCTATGTTGAATTTATGAATTTATCTGTGTTATGCATTTCTTGTTGTATGTATTTATTTGTGTTTGGTCTTTTCTGTATTTACGTTGTGTTGTCTTTCTGTATGCGTTGTATTTCTTTGTTTTATTTCAGTATGTCTTTATGTTTGTGTTGCATGGATTTATTGCGTTCTTGTGTTATTTCTGTATGCATGTCTTGCGTTATTGCGTTATTTATTGATTTCTGCCTACATTTATTTCTTCTTGCTTGCTTTATTGCTTTAGTTATTCTTGTGTTTCTGTATTTTTGTCGTTCTTCTTTTATTTGTTTATGTATGGAATGCTTCGTGTATTGATTTATTGCTGTATCTCTTTCTTTGTCTGTCTTTAGGCATTCCTTGTTTTCATGGTTCGATATATATATGTCCTTCTTTCGTTATGTCTTTCTGTATGTGTGTATTTATGTTGTTTGCATTTATGTTTGTCTTTCTTGTTGTCTTTCTGTTTGTATTTACTAGTTTTATGTGATTAAGTGTGTTCGTTTTGTGTTGCGGTCGTTTGTTGTGGCTTCTTTGTGTTTATTTATGGTTTCTCGCTATGTCGTTTTTCTATATGTATTTCTTTAGGTCTTTGTGTATTTGTTCTTTCTTCAGTTTTGTATTTATGTCTTGCGTTTTGTCTTTAATTTCTGTATGTCTGCATTGTCTATCTGGCTTTTCTGTTTTTATATTATTTAGTTCTTTCTTTATGCTTGCCTTTGTTCTTCATTTCTTGTTATTGTATGTACTCTTGTCGATCTGTCTGATTTCATGCATTGTTCCTTTCTTTCTGTCTGTATTTATGTCGTTACGTCTGTCTGGTTGTCTGTAAGTCTTTCTCTCTCTCTCTCTCTTGCGCGCGTTCTTGTTGTTGTTGTTGTACCTTTGTTTGGTCTTTCTTTGTTTTATGTATTTTGTTACCTTGCTTGTTCCGTTCTTTCTTTTTTCTGATTCGCCGTTATTGCTTTTTTTAAATGTATTTCTGTCTCGCTTCATGTCATTCGTTATGTTTTTGGTTATGTCTTGCTTTGTTTTATTAATTGTCCGTATCTTGATTGTTGTATTTCTGTGTGTATTTATGGCTTTATGTCTTTGCTAGGGCGTGTTGTATTTCTTTATGTTGTTGCTTTTTGTCGTTATGTATTTTTTTTGCCGATTTGCTCTGTATTTCTTTCTGTATTGTTTTGAGTTCTTTATCTATGTATTCTTGTATTTTGTTCTCTCTCTCTTTCTTATTGGAGTTCTTTATGTGGGTCTTTTTTTGTGTGTTGTTTCGTCCGTCTTTGCGTATTTATTCTTTTTATTTATGTATTTCCGTCTTTCTTTTATTTCTGTATTTTGATTTAGTTTATGCCATTAGTTGCTGCATTCATTCATTATTTCTCATGTCTTTCTTTGTGTGTTTAATGTCTTTGTTTTGTTGATGTCTTCATTTTTATTGTTGTAGGTCTTTTTTTTCTGTTTTGTTTGCTGTCTTTGCTTATATTAGTTTTCATTTGTTCTGTTTGCATTCATTGTTTGCTCTCTTGATTGTTATGTATTTCTGTCTTTTTAGTTGTTGTCTTTCTCGTTTTGTTCCTTTCTGTATTGTTTCTGTATTTATGTCATGTATTTCTTTCTGTATAGTTTTCTTTATGTCTGTATGTATGATTTATTTATTTCTGTATGTATATCGTTCTTGTTTAGAGTTTTCTGTCTTTCTTTATTTGTGTGTGCGTTTATGCAGTATATCTGATTTGTTCAGTGTATGTCTCGTTGTCGTTGTTTTATTATTACACTATGTGTTTTGTTCGTCCTTTTTTAATTATGTCCGTATGCCCTGCCTCTGTTCTTTATTGCACACCTGCCTTTCTTTCATGTGTACATTCCACCATTATTGTTTTTTAATAGTTATGTGCGCGTCTATTTATGTGTGTTTAATGTGTGCGTGTTCTGTGTTCTATTGTTTGTGTTTACTTTGTTCCTTTAGTAGTTTACGTGTTTTTATTTATGTTTTCTGTATGTGTTGTTGTCTTTCTTTTGTCTTGTTTCGTTATTGTTGTGTCTTATGTTTTGATTGCGTTGTTTCTGTATCTTTATTTGTGGTGTATCGTTGTTTGTTTTATTTTGCGTGTGTGCGTTCTTGTTTATGTGGTTCTTTTCGATTTAGGAATTTATCGTTTCTGTGGTTCTATTTATTCCGTTTTTGTTGTTGATCTCTCTCAGTCTGTCATTATCTATGTGTGTTCTGTATTGTGTTCTGTTTGTGTTGTGTTCCGTTGTGCTCACTGTATGTATGTATTCTCTCTATATTTCGATTTCTGCATTATTTTACGCATGTATGTGTTATGTATTGTTTTCTGTATTTAGGTCGGTTTGTCTATGTGTTTCTGCATGTCTGGTTTATGTCCGTATTTATGTTTGTATTGTTGTATTGCGCGCTTTCTTTAATTCTTTCTGTATTAGTTCGTTTTATATGTTTCTTTTTAATGTATGTGTTACTGTAGTTATGCGTGCATTGTTTGCATTCATGTATATTATGTTAGTTATTTATGCTTGATTTGCTTGGATTTGATATATGTATTCATGCAGTCTTTCGGTTTCTCGTTGTCTTTCAGTATTGTTTATGTTGGGTGCCTTAATTGTATCTCTATGTGTTCTGTAGTTGTCTTTGTTTATGTCTGGCTGTCTTTGTTTCGTTATGCTCTCTCTGTATGTATTTATTTCTTATGTCTCTAACTGTGTATTTCTCTCTTGTTGTTTATTGTTTTTGTGTTGCGCGTTATGCGTTCCTTGTCTTTTTGTCCATCTGTGTGTATTTATTGTGTATGTGTGATTTCGTTGTCTGTCTGCTTGTATGTATTCATTTCGGTCTTCATTTATGTCTTTCGTGTTTAGTTCTTTCTGTATGTATGTATGTCTTCTTGGGTTTGTTTCTTATTATGTGCACGCCTTCTGCATTTTATTTATGTGTTTTTTTTTTTATGTAGTCTTGTATATATGTATTTATTTCTTTGTAATTATTTCGTTCTGCCTTTTTATGTTATTTATGCATTTGTTCTGTGTGTATGCCTTTATTTTATATTTCGTTATTGGTTGTCATTCCTTTCCGCCTGTCTGTATTTCTTTGTCTATGTTGCTTCGTGCCTGTCTGTATTTCTTTCTGTTTTGTTATTGGTATGGTGTGTATGGTTCTTTCGTTCGTTATTTATTTTGTTCTGTCATGTGTGTATGTTGTTCTTGCATGTGTTTATGACTGTCTTGCTTTTTTATTTCTTTGCTATGTATTTATTTTCTATGTTTCTTTATGTATTGTCTTTCTTTATTGGTGTATCCCTTCTTTTGTTGTGATTTCTTGCATTATTTGTTTGTTATGTTGTTGTTCTCGTTTTGTTGTCGATATGTGTTTGTTTCGGTTGTGTTCAGCTTTCTGTGTTTGGGATGTTCTGTCTTTATTTTTTGTTTGAACTGTATGTGTCTTTATTGTTTTGGTATGTCTGTCGGTCTTTATTTATGCGTTGATTTATTTCTGCGTACATTTCGTTGCATAATTCTTCTTGTTGTGTATTTATTTATGTCTCTTCATTTATGCATTCATGCATTATTTATTTTCTTATTTTTGTATTGTATTATTTGTTAGTTCGTTATTTATTCTGTCTGTCGTTCTGTATTTGCTTTCTTGTTGTACAGATTACTGCGCGCTTGTATTTTGTCTTATTGTACTCATGTTTATGAAGGTATTTTTTTCCGTTTAGGTTCCATGTTGTCGTTGGTCGGTATTATATAATTTCATGTTCATGTTTTCTTTCATACACTATGTCGTTCCGTTGTTCATATCCTCTGTGTTTCCGTTATCCCTTCTTTATACGGTTCCATGCTTCTTACATCCCTTTATGTCCGTCTTTTCTCCACCCGATGCTTCTTTGTATTCATGCGTTGCCATTCTTTATGTCTTTATGTATTTCATTCAATCGGTCATTACTCGATCCCTTCGTTCATTCTTTCATTTCTTCATGAACTCTTGCTTTCAATCAGTTATTCAGTCTGTTTTCATTCGTCCGTATGCCTTCTTTTGTATTGCTATTTTGTGTTTGCTTATGTATGTGTTGCCCGTATGTGTATTTATGTGTGTTTCTTTTGAATTTTATGTATGCCGTTACTTGATATATGTATATTTTATGTATGTTTGTTTTGTCTGGATGCTTGTATGTGTGTTTGGGTTTCTGTGTGTTATGTATTTATCGATTGTTGTTATTTCGTTAAGTATTTATGTGTTCTTTCTGTATTTGATTGGTTGTATGTATTTATGTTGGTATTTATGTCGTTGTATTTATGTTGTAGTTAGGGAGTTATGTCTGCATTTGTTTGTTGTCTTTATTAATGTATGGTGTTCTGGTTGTCGTCTGTAAATGTATGTATATATATATATTTAGTATTTGTGTTATATATTTATTGATTTATTTCTGTATGCGCGTAGGTATGTCTTGCATTGTTGGTGACTGTTTGTTTGTTTTATGTCTGTCTGTCTGTCTGTATGGGTGTCTTTGTATATTTCTGTATGTAGTTTTTCTGTCTTTATGTTGTTATGTCTGCATGAATGGGTATTTGTCGTTCTGTTTGTACTATTGCATGGTTGTCTTATTTTATTATGTCTTGCTTTTATTCTTGTATTATATATGTCGGTATGCATTGCTTTAGGTGTGTCTGTCGTTGTTGCATTACTTCTTGATGTATTTATTGATTGCGTGCTTGTTTGTGTTGTTTCGAGTTGTCTTGCTTGCTTGTTTGATGGCTTGATTGTGTGCTTTGTTGATTGTTTGATTGTTTGATTTTTGAGAATGTCAGTCTTGATTGCATTATATGGTTTTGTTATTTGTGTTCGTGCGTTTTGCGTTATTTCTGTCTTTCGGTTGTTATTATTATTTAGTTATTTCTGTATTGTTATGTTGTTGAGTTTTATGTTGTGCTTGTCATTTTGTATTGTTTATGTTTCTCGTTCTAGTTATGTATGTCTTCGTTTATTTATTGTTGTAGTTCGTTCTGTTTGTCTATATTGTTTTCGTTTTTCTTTCTTTTTGGCATGCATTTGTTTGTCTTTGCTTAAGTATTGCGTTATGCCGTTATTTTTATATTTCATGTTGTTCTTGTTGTCTTTCTGTCTTTCTGCATTTCTTTCTTTCTTGTTTTCTTCATTTATTTTCGTTGTTTTATGTCAGTATGAATTTCTTTATGGTATTTCTTTCTCTCTGTATTTATGTATTTCTGTTTTGTATGTCTGCTTTTATGTTTGTCTGTCTGTACTTCTGTCTTTCTTTATGTTATTGTGTGGGCGTTGTGTCTGTATGTGTTTATCCCTGTCTTTATTTACGGGATTGCTTTCTTTTTATGTGTGTTATGTATTGCTATATGTCTTCTATTGTGTCTTATAGTTGTTGTGTTTTCTTGTTTTGCGTTTAGTTTTTGTTGTTGTTATTTATTGTTGTGGTTTGTCCGTATTTGTTTATTTAAAACTTGTATGTCTGTATGTCTGTCTGTCTATATGCGTTCTATGTTGTTTGTTTATGTCTCCCTTTATGTCGCTTGGTTGTTATGTCTGTCTTTTAAGTGGCGTTCTTGAGGTATTTATGTATGTCTTTTTGTTATTGTATTTCGTTGTCTGTCTGTATTTATCGGCGTATGCGTTTCTGTCTGCATGTTTATATGTCTTGTCTTGTATGATATTGTCGTTTCTTGTAGATCCTTGCATTTCTCTGTTATTGTGTGTTATTTATTCTCTCTTGTTATTGTATTGTCTGGTCTTGTATTGTAATGTCTTGAATTGTTTATCTGTTCTCTTTCTATTATTCGCTTTGTTATTGTACTTGTTGATTGTATTTATGTTGTTTCTGTGTTTGGTTTTGGTATTTGTTTTGGTCTTGTTTGGTATGGTCTTGTCTTGTCTTGTCTTGTCTTGTCTTGTCTGGTCTTGTCTTGTCTTGTCTTGTATTGTCTTGTCTGGTCTTGTCTTGTATTGTATTATTTTGTCTGGCCTCGGCCTTGTCTTGTCTTGCCTTGTCTTGCATTGCATGGCCTCGCATTGCGTTGCATTGTATTGTATTGTCTGCTACTGTATGGTTTGGCCTTGTAATGTATTGTCGAGTTTTGTATTTATGGTCTTGCAATTTCTTTGTTTATGTTTGTCTATATTGTTATGCCCTCTGTATTGTATGATGTTCTATCTGTGTTGTTATATGTTGTTATTTGTGTCTTGAATTTTGATTTAGTGTATGTCTTATTTTGATGTTGTTTTATTTTCTTTCATGCGTTATGTCTGTGTGTCTGTCTGCGGTTTTCGCTTTATTTCTGCCATTATGTGTATTGTTCCTTTTTTGGCTTTGGTATTTGTGTTTGTTGCTTTCTTGCTTTATTCGTGGTTGTATTTCGTTATTGTGATTGTTGTGTTCTTGTTTCTTTATTTATTTAATTATGTGTTTATGCTTGGTCTTTTTATAGGTCTGTCTGTCTTTCTTTGATTCTTTCATGCTTTACGTGTTTCTGTCTTCTTGTCTTTATTTATGTATTTCTTTCTGTCTTTCATATGTATTCCACTCTGTATGTATTTATGTATGTATTGGTTATAGGTGCCTTTCTTTGTGTACGTATGTCTTCTGGATGTATGTATGTATGTCTGATTGCCTGTCTGATTGTTTGTTGGTATTTCTGTCTGACTTTCCGTATTTATTTATGCCTTGATGTATGTATGTATTTGTCATATGTTATGTTGCCGTTCCCTTCCTTTCCCTACTTGTCCATTCCATTCCATTCCCGTCCATCTTTTCACTGTTTTGTTGCGTCCTCTTTGTCGTCTCTTGTGTTGTATTGTCGTTTTTTTTTGTATTTGCCTTGCATTTTCATTATTTTCTTGTGTTGTTATGTCTTAGGTGTTTCCATTTTTGTTTTTTGTTTGTTTTTGTGTGTATTGTTGTATTTCCATGTCATTTCTAGCTCCGTTATTTCCATTCATTGCATTTCACTTCCGTTTTATTGTACGGTCATTTTCCGGCCTTTCTGCATGTCCTTTATTGTGTTATTCTTTTCTTGGTGTTATGTCTTGCGTTTTTATGTATGTCTATGTGTCTTTGTTGTTTTTTGTATTGTTATAGCATCTTTCATTATGTGTGTTATTATTTCCTTTTTTCGTTCATTCATCCATGTGTGTCCACCGTTATTTCTTTGTTATTTTATGCACTCGTTCGTTCATGCATTCTTGTTCATATTTATTGTGTTTAGTATGTCTTTCTCGCTTTCATTATTTATGGCGTTTATGTTTTGTCTTCTTTATGTTTATTCCATGTCACGTGTGACTTTGTTGTGGTTTGCCTTTGTTCATTGTCCGTGTTTTAGGTTTTTTGTGTTGAAATGTTTTTGTCTCTGTTATTTCATTTTTCCGTGTTACTTTTATCACGTTTCTCTCATTGCCGTGTTTTCATTTCTCATGTTGCCTTCGTTCACTCTCCGTTGTGTTGTTTCCTCTCTTGTGTTGTATTTGCCTTGCCTTTGTTTCATTGTCTGTATTTCTTGCTTTTGTTCTTCGACTTATTTCTTTATGTATTATGTTTTCGATATGTTCGCTCGTTGCGTTTATCCGTTGCTGTCTTTAGTCGGTATGTCTTTCTTTATGTGTGTATGTGTGTGTTTTCTTTATTGTATGTGTTTCTTCGTGTGTGTTTCGTTCATGTGTTTGTTTATTCTGTTGCGTTTTATATATTGTCTGTTTTATTGATGTGTTATTCCATGTTTTATTTCTTTTGTGTTTTCTTTATGTTATGTGTTGATTTCTATCTGTATTCATTTGTTGTTTATGTATTTCATTTTGTTTGTGTTAATGTATTTTCGGTATTTTTCATGTGTCTTTCTGTGGATCTTTATGTTGTTCTGCATGCCTTCTTTTTATTTGTTTTATTTTTGTCTTAGTGTATGTAGTTGTGTATTGTGTCTTTGTTGCGTTATTACTTCTTTTTTGTTGTGTTTCATGTGTGTCTTTTTTATGTATGTATGTTTTTTA
>Ga0247723_1000623_pt1 | contig 23485 bp, 26 predicted proteins | sample MSEWelMarce5H_FC_FD_189079 | JGI IMG/M metagenome (GOLD analysis project Ga0247723, IMG submission 189079) | Subsurface sediment microbial communities from gas well in West Virginia, United States - MSEEL Well Study Marcellus 5H_FC | ecosystem: Environmental > Terrestrial > Deep subsurface >... | reverse complement strand
CCAGTTAAATTAGAGCCATCACCTTTAAATGAACCAGTAAATGAACCAGTTAATGATGAATTTATTCCACTTAATTGAATTGAACTAACACCTGATACTAAAGTACCATTATCTGTTAAACTAGTATTGGTAAAACCAGTACCGTTCCATTTTAATATTTTATCGGTTGTTAAATCAAGTGATGATGATATTGATACAGTAGCACTTCCTGTACCGTTATAAGAAAAGGCAGAAATACCTAATCCATTAACTATAGGATAATCTAATGATATTAAATCTAATTTACTACCATCTCCAGTAAATGAACCAGAAAATGAACCTGATATTCTAGTTAATGAAGGTGAAGATAATTGTTGATTGTCTTGTACATAGTGGGCACTAGCTGAAATTATATTTAATTCAGCTATACTACCTGATGTTATGACTTTTTTCCACTGTGCCATATTTTTGAAAAAGTAATATTATTTTATAATAAATATATAATTAATCTAATGCTATGAAAAATGAACTAGAAGTAAAATAAATATCACCAGCACTAGCAGAAATTAAAAAAGGATCTACTGAATGGGTAGCTATATTTATAACACCATTTTGTTTTATTTCAAATATAGGATTGTTTTGACTATTTTTAACTAATAATAATGTTTGTTGATTTGAACCAGTTATGAATAAAGTACCTTGTAAAAAAGTAGATCCATTAGTTGTTAATGAACCAGTAATTAATGTACTTATATTTATCCTAAATCCGTCTGTTGGTGAAATAGAAGCAGTTGCCGAACCTGAAGCTAATCTCCATATATCTCCAGCTAAAGAAGACACACGAATATTACTCAGATTGCTACCGTCACCGGAAAATGAACCAGTAAAAGAACCTGAAATAGGTTTGGATAATTGTTTACTTTTTACTAATGTCATTATTAATTAAATTTTCCTATTGCTGTTATTTCATCAGTTGATTCTAATTCATACCCTAATCCAACAGTATTTAAGGTTAATATACAATTACCTTCATTATTATCTATAAAACTAATAATATAATTAGCAGGTATATATATACCATTTATATAAAAAATAAAGTTTTCTTTTGAAGTTTGAGGTAATGCTGATCCAAAAGGAGGTTTAGCAAAAGAAGCATTAAATACTACAGTATTAGATGATGCATTATTAGATGTTTTAGTTATACTTAATGCTAAATAACTTGTATCTAATAAGAAAGTATTAACTAATGTAACACTTACATTACCTCCTTCAAATATAGTTGTTGAATTTGAACCACCAGCAGCTAAAACAGGAGTAGCTGATGTTATTGTTTCAAAATCTTGAGTTGATGTTTCTAAATTAAATACTACTTGGGATGTACCGTAATATAATTTATCACTTGCTATTTGTTTATTAATAGTATTGGGGATTATATATCCATTTAACGTTATATTAAATGAAGTACGAACCGCTCTTCCATCAGATGTAGAAATTTCGGTTGTAGTAGTAAAATTATCAATTTTTGCTCTAAATTTAAAACGGGAAAAATCACCCCAATAAGAATCAGAAGCAAAATTAATAGCTTCAATAATAGGATTGATTTGTTCTATATAATCTGTAAATATAATACAACTATATGTTAAAGTAACATAATCTGGTATAACAGACATGAAATACTCTTTAGAAGGTTGACGATTTGAAAGCAAATCAAATCGATCATATCTATTCCTATTATTAAATTTTTGTTCAAATATTTGATAGTTAATTACTTTATTACCATCTAATTTATTTCCTAAATTTCTATTTTTTTCTAATGTTGTTCTTTGATACATAATCAAAGGAACCATAATTTTTCCAGAGGCATCACGATAGAAACCACTTTCTTGCACTGATTTCCAACGTTCTGGGGAACCATATATAATAGGTACAGATAATATTTCACTATTTTGAACTACTGTTGGTTTTATTGTGTTTTCAAAATAATATTTTACTGCTTCATCATGATCTTGTATTGAAATTGAAAAGTCTCTAGATTTACTATCACGAAGTGAATTTTCTTTTCCTCTATTTTTTGTAAATATATTATCATCAGATGATTTTGATACCTTTTTTACATAAGGTACAAGAGCATCTTGTACTGGTTTTGATGTGTTGTTAGGAAGTGGTTGTAGCTTTCTAGCCATTATAATCTTTCTTTAGTAATTCCTAATTTTTCCGGGCGAATATATTTAGCTGTTGTTATAATAGATATACTAGATCCAAAATCATTATTATTATCATTATAAGAATATGATGGGTCTTTACCAACAACTAATTGATTTTCAACTAAACCATCAACCTCATAATAACTATCTTGCCATAAAATTATATCTCCAACCTCGGGAACTAGTTGAATATCTACGAGTATATCACGCAGAAAACGCACAGTAATATCTTGAGTGACATCTGTACCGAATTCGGTTTCTGCCCACGTTGGTGGCGTTCTTTCTATAAGACAATTTACTAATACAGGATCATTATATACTTTTTTAGTTGATTCACCATACACATTAGATATAGTTTTATCTAATGATATTTTATAGTAACCAACTTGTTGTTCAATAATATTATTTATTAATTCTTTGTTGATATGTCTTATAAATGAAATATCACGAGAACCACCATATAAAGCCATATATTAATAATTTCTAATTTTATTTAATGTTTTTTCACGTGGATAAAATTTAACTAATCCAAAAATAGTTAAGGCTTGTCTTTTTATCTCACTTATAGTTTCTAAAGGTGTACTTTTGTTTATAAATTTAAGTTCTAATAATTGGAAATCATAATCACCTGTAGATAAATTTTCTATTCTTTCATCATTAATAACCTTAACAACAACAACACCAGATAATGCTCTGATTTGGTTATATACTTCAGTGTTATTTGCATTTTTATTATCAACTTTAATAATAATTTGAACAAAATATGTTTCTAATACTTTTTCAGTAAGGATTTTTAGTAATTTCATATATTTTTATATTTCCAATATGATTCTCTATATAATATATTATTTTTTAGAGCCAATATCAAGTTATAATTACCGTTAATGCTTTTTACAGAGTCCCACTCCTTAATAAATATCATATCGGAATCATATTGCATTATGGGTTTTGATCTATTTTGTGACATTCTTTTTTTAGTCTCATCACTTTTTTTCATTCCTAAACCTAACCCTTTATTTTTATTACTTATTTTTTCATTGCGAGTTAAATCCAAATAACAGGGGTGGTTTGTTTTGGATAATGATATTTTTTGTTTTTGTAATTTGTTAAGTTTATTACCTAAAGCATATTTATTTCCTATTTTAGATAATGATATTTTTTGTCTTTGATCATCTGTAAGGGTTTTTCCTTTATTAGACTCACTTATTTTTTGTTTTGTATTTTCTGAATGGGTTCTACCTAAATTATATTGATGGTTTTTATTCTTTTTACTAATTATATTTTTATGTTTATTAGTAATATTAGTGTTTCCGCTAGAAAAATTAGTAGCATTGTAAAATAAAGGATTATTTGCTACATCATAATATTTTAACCAGTACTCTTCTCGTTCTTTTAAATGGTTTTCATCAATACAGTATTCTATTATTTCTTTTTTAAAATGTAACTTACCGTATTTTTTAATAGATTTTTTTAAATAAGTACCACTACCTAAATATTTAGGATTATTATTTTTATCCTTACCTATATATTTTTTATTATTAATAATATTAATAGTTTGATATATTACCATATTAGAAGATATATAAAGAAAGAGGGATATTATTTAATGTTTTTTGTAAATAATCTTCCTCAGCTGCACGTTTTTCTAATTGTTTATTACGAGATGAATCATCTAATGTAGCTCGTAATGCTTCTAATAAAGCTGATTTTTCTGATCTAGCATCTGTTAATAAATCACTTTGATTTAATGTTACATCAGCGCCAGGAATAGGGATAGTTGTATATTTTCCACGAACATAGGCCAATGTTTCTTTAACAACGGCCAAAGTATATTGATAAACCCATTGACGACCAATAGAATTTATTTGAGAATATATTGGGTTTTGATAAGGGACATTAGATATATTAGTTATTAAATTACTAGCAGAACCAGAAATAAAAGGTTGATTACGTTCTGATTTTTTAATATAATGAATTAATATACTTCCTGGATTTTGAGGAATAGGAAATAATCGTAATTTATTATTTACTAAATCAAATGAAAATGCTGATTTTCTTATCTGATCATTAAATTCAATCGCTTGTAATTTTAAAACATCAAAATAAATAGGCATTAACATGAAGTTAATTCCTGGTGAAAAAGCACCAAAATTAAATGTTTCTAATAGTGATTGAATACCAGTACCAGTACCGGCATATGGATCAAAATAACGAACAATAGCTGGTGGAGCATCATTAAATATACGTTTAATCTCAATAGAATCTCCAGGCTGCAATGATGCTGATTGATTAGCCCATGTTGTTAAATCATATTCTTGTTGAAAAGCAACAGTAGTTAATGAACCAGTATAATATGTTGTAGTTCCTCCTACACCTGCTTCAGACCCATAAGTAGAAGCAATTCTAATTTGTGATCCTAATGTAGAAGTAATTACTTGATTATTTAAAACGGATCCAGTTGATGCTCCTTCAAATGAAAGATAATTTTCTCTTACTTTCCATTGGTAAACTTCATTACCATAAGTAGTAACAGCTTCTTCAAAAGCAGCATAAAACTGAATATCTTGTAATTCTATATTTTCAATTGGGTATCCTAAACGACGAGCACACCAAGTTACAACTTTATCAGCCTCGTTACGAAAAATGGTATCACCATCATAAAACCCAAACGGAGTTAATCCGGGAGTAAATGAAGATGAACCAGGATATATAGGAATATTAGCCATTAATTAAGCAGTATGTTTATTATAAATATTACGTTTCTCTTAATTCGTTGTACATCCCTAATACAGACTCAACAATAGGATGTCTATGGTTTGTCTTTAAACTAACAGAAGCTACTCCAGGGACGGCTCCGGCTACTTGCTTAGATAAGAAAAACATACCTGAATCTTTTTTAGCTCTTAAGTCGATTTGATAGGTGTCACCTACAATTACCATCTTACTTCCTTTACATAAACGAGATATTACCATTTCCATTTGTGAGTCGGTAACATTTTGCGCTTCATCTACGATAATAAACGCGTTACTAAAGTTTCTTCCTCGCATGAACGCAAATGGTATGATTTCTATCTGTCCGCGTTCAAAATACATGTCTACTTTTTCCTTATCATATAAACGATAAGCATTATCGTATATAGGAGCCACAAACGGATCTAATTTTTCTTTAATTCCTCCGGGTAAAAAACCAATATCTTCTTTAGCTGTTACTACAGGACGAGCTACAATTACTTTTTCAACAGTTTTACTAAATAATTGATCTAAAGCAATCTGGACAGCTAATAATGTCTTACCACTACCTGCTTGCCCGGTAATGACTGTTATGTCATTATCTAAAATTATTTGTTTAGCTTCTTTTTGCTCTTCATTTAATTGAAAATTAAATTTAACGGGATTTTTAGGTTTTTTCTTATCTTGAAAAACTTGCTCACTGTGGTGATTCGAGGCCATAAATTATGTTTTAGTTACACTGATAAATATATAATTCACCCAATTATCTTGTTTGATTTCTGTCTATTTTCCAACCAATGTAGTGGACGTGTATTTGTATAGTTAAAGCACTGATATAATTGATCTTCATTAGTTAGATCAAAACTATCAATAGGTAGAATGTGATCTACTTCCCAATATGATCCATAGTTATCCCAATTCATTTCAGGTGTGAATTGTTGTTCTAGATACTGACAATATTGTTCCATTGTTGTACCTAAATAACTCATTGATCTATCTTGCTTTATCTGTAAATATTTTTGGAGATTACCATTAATACTAGAATTAATAGCATGTTTTAATCGGAATACAGGATCTGTAGCGGATTTATTACGATTCCATTCACGGTATATTTCTTTATTTTCATGATAGTGTTGATTACTATATGTGTTAAAGTATTCTTTATTTTCTTTTCGGTATTGGTCGTAGTAGTCTTTACGCGTATTTTTTCCAGTAGTATGATAATAGTTTTTCTTTTCAATTTTCATACAGGTAGCACAATACCGATGTAATCCATCTTTAGTATCTTTTTTATTATAAAATTCAGTTAATGGTTTTTCTTCTTCACATCGTTTACATTTTTTCATATATTATTTTTTTGATATAAATATATGAAAGAAAGACCCGAATCAACAGATCCGGGTCTTTTCTTTATATTACTTAGTTAAATATCAGAATCCTAATGTTTCTAATCCTTTAACCAAAACTCGGCCATAAAATTCCGGACGAACCATTTTCTTAGCGTAACGAGTCATCAAACCTTTACGAGGAGTAAATGTAGTTGGATCATAAACTAATGGAGTCATGATTACAGGAATATAAGGAGCGTAAACAGCACCAGTTTCAAGGAATTGTGCACCTTTATAACCAATCAAAATCTGATTAGATGTCAAATATGGATTCTTATAAACCTTATAACGAGAGTTTAATGAACCTATTTTCTGAATACCAAAATTAAATTCTGATTTCTCACCATCACCATCAGAAGCAAACCCAGGAATACTCTCTATGATTGTAGCAACAGCTGGAGATATTACCATGAAATTAGCACCACCACGTAATGTTTTCTGGTGAATCTTATTAGAAACTTGTTGTAAAACAGTTCCTAAAGTTTGGAACCAAGCACCTTGAGTGTTATAATAACCAGATGTTAAAGCAGCAAATGCTGAACCATTCCACGCCTCGTTATTAATAGCCGACCAGTAACCAGTAGTAGCAGCGGTTTCAAATAACATATCCAATAATTCCATATCTACTTCCATAGCGATGTAATTAGAAATCATTGAAGTAATTTCAGATTCAGCATCTACTGAGTGGTAAGCATTTAAATCTTGAGCAAATTCTGGAGTCCACTGTGCTTTCAACTTACGAGTCTTAGCAATAATAGCTTCAGATTTTAACTTAATATCAATAGATGGGATTGATAGAGTACCAGTAGTATCTTCAAAATCACCACGAGTATTAACAGATGGTTGTTTGCTGTAAGAAACAGTTACGTTACCATTAACAGCAGCTACACCACCAGCAATTACAAACTTAATATTTCCACCAGAAATTACAGTAAATTCTTGTAATACGTTAGCATCAACAACACCTGAACCAGAAATAGTAAATGATCTAACAGCAACAGCATCAAACTCAGGAAGTGAAGAAGTAGCAAATGTTACAGTTTTAACAGCACCAGCAGCAGCAGCTGAACCGGAAGCAGCAGAATCATAATTAAAATCAGCTAAAGTAGCAGATCCAGTTGTAGCAGCAGCAACAGATGATGTTGTGTTAACTGAGTAACCGAATTTACCAACACCATATAAACCACCAGCAACATCTAAGTTTTTAACATTTGGATGGTTATCAGCTTGATTACCATATAAAGAGGTACCAGTAGATGTATATTTGAAGTCTAAGTAAAATACTAGACCAGAAGGTAGAGACATAGGCTGCACAGAAACGAATTCTTTAGCAACAATCTCACCAAACACACGGCGAACTAACGGTAGAGCAACACCAGCCCAGTTTTCACCAGCACCACCTGACATAGAAGTAGTACCACCAGTTACGTTAGCTTCATTAACTAACGAACGAGCTTGGTTCTCTAAAATAACAGACATGTTATTGCGATCCGTTTCACTTGTAAGGTTTTTCAATAAACCTGTTTTTTCCCACTTTTTAACTAATCTAGAAGCTTCGTTCTGGCGATCAGTCCATGGATTTGCACTTTCTAAAAGACTTTGTACGTTCATTTTGAATTTCAAAAAAAAATTAATAATTAATTATTTAAGACCGGCTAATTTAGCCCAACGATCTATTTGTATATCAGAATCAATTACTTTACTGTTATTAGTTTGAGTAATAAGTCCTGATGGTTTTGATGCGAAACCTAAAGATTCCTTAATTGAAGATCTATTAGTTTCTTTTTTAGTTAGGGTAGAAGTCAATGACTCATACACCAATTTTACTTCTTTTACTGATTCAGTTTTGTCAAATGTTTTGACAATTTGAATTTTTTGTGATTCTGTTAAATTGTTAGCCTTGAATACTTTATTCATGTATAACAATTTAGAATTTAAAAGATTAACTTCATGGAGTGTAGAACGAAGTTCTTTAATGGTAGATCTAGCTTCATATAATTCTTCTTCCATTTCGGTTTCCTTTTTTTCAGGTTCTTCCTCTTCTGAAAGTCCAAATTCAGCTAACAATTCATCGATATCCATATCATCTGATTCCTCGGTATTATCCATATCATCTTCTGATTCATTGAATATCTCATCTAAATTGATTTCTTCATCATCATCTGTTTCTTCTTCAGGTGCTTCAGTTTCTTTTTCATCTTCTTCTCCACCTTCTTCATGTTCTCCTGCTTCTAATTTTTCAAATTCTTCAGCAGCAATTTGACGAATGTAATCTTCAACTTCTTTAGGTGACATAGAACTAATATCCATATCTTCGTCATCCATTTCTTCTTCATCTTCCGATTTTTCATCTTCAGATTCTTCTTTTTCATCTTCCGATTCTTCTTCAGCTAATAAAGCGTCTAGATCAATCATTTCGTCCATTTTTTCTTCTTCGCTTTCATAAACATTATCATCTTCTTCTAATTCATTTAACTTTGCAGCTAAAATAGATTGTAAGTGAGGAGTAAATGCTTCTTCTAATGCGAGTTTAGCTTGTTCCAAAGCAGTAGCACGAATTACTTTTGCTTCAGCAATGGCATCTTTTGCAAGTTGATTACCTTTATTCATTTTTTTTGTCCTTAATTTTTTTGATTGGAAATAAGATTATTGAGAATCTTAATAGATTTATTTAGTGATTAATACTATATAGACATAGTATATTAGAGGTCTTCCATAAATATATGCAAGGCAAACTAAAGCGAAGAGAAATACCCCTTCCTTACAGAAGAGGTATAGATCTATTTATACTATAAATAGAGGGGTATATTTTATTTAATCCCAGCGTAATGTTGCCATCTACGAATCATATCTTCTTCTAATTCTTGTTGTGGGATATTCATTTCTGTATCTTCATTACCACCACCATTACTATATTCATGATATCCTTGTGAGGCTTGATCGATATAGTTTTCTGAATTTGAAATATGATCTTGTATCCAAGCAGGAATATCAATTTCGTTATTACCTATTTTAGTTTTTAATTCAGTTGCTGAATGAATAATTGAATCTAGAGATGATTGGGCCATTGATACTTCATGGTCTTCACTTTCATTTTTCATTGTTGCCTTATTAATGGCCATTGAACGTGCTTTTAGATAATCCTTACTGTCAATTTTACCATCTCCAGTTAAATCTTTACCTTTTTTTTCTGTTACTATTTTAGCTACAGTTTCTTTAATTTTTTGTCTTATATTCATTATATATTATTAGATTTTTGTCTATTTTCTGTTTTTGTTAATGGTTGAAGATTGGAATAATGGAAACATTGTTTCTGTTGTTCTTCGTCTTTTAAATTAAATATACTACATGGAATAATATGATCTATCTCCCAATAAATACCATGATTAGACCAATTCATTATATTATCAAATTTTGATTCTAAATGTTGCTTTAATGTACTTATTTCACATCCTAATAATTGCAATGCTGAGTGACGTTTAGTTACATTTTCACGTTTTAAGGCATCTAATAATCTTAATCGGAGGAGATATTTTATTTTAAATTGTGGATCAGATTGTTTTTTATTCTTCTTATATTCGTTTAATTTTTGTTTGTTATTATTTCTGTATGTTTTATCTCTACTACTATTACATTTTCGGCATTCTGAGTGTAATCCAAATTTTCCTTGTTTAAGTTTATTAAAATTATCAAACGGTAATTCAGTATTACATCTACAGCATATTTTATGATATTCTTTTACATCATTGTACTTAGTGGATGCTTTATTATTATAATAATATACATCATGACTTTTATGACTACATTCTCGACATTCACGATTTAATCCATATTTATATAATTTATTCTTATTATATTGATCTGTTTGTTTTTCTACTTTACAAGTAGGGCATATTTTAGTATCCATTTTATTATTTATTGTACGTCAATAAATATATGAAAACTAAACCCAGTATAATAATTCTAAATATTATCAAAATCACAAGTACAGAATCCAGTTCGGTTGCATATGATTTCGGTAATTAGACTGTCAATTTTGCTATATTTGTTGTTTGATTTTGTTTGATTAGGATTAATTGATTCATTTACTACACTCATATAAGCACCGGGTGTTGATGGAGTACTAACAAAGTCAAAACACATTAATTCAAAATCATCTTGTACCTCAATTGTTTCACCAATTTGACGTACGGATCCCATTCCACGAGATGAGATACCAACTGTTATTTTATTAAGAAATAATTGTTTTAATATATTACCTGATGGAGTAGATAAGATTTCAATTTTACCATATAAATCTTTACCTTGCCATGTTAAATCAAGTATATTATGAGATACGTTTTTTAGATTAATGATTGGAGAATCAGGGTGGTCTAATTCACCTAATGCTCTACGTTCTTTAATAGGACCTTGTGCATATTTATCAGCTTCGCGTTTTAGTACTTCGTATGGATAAATACGTCCATTTCCGTTTTTAGTTTCTGCTTTTTGGATTAAACCCTCAACGATCATTTTCCCGTTTGGATCCCCCATAGATTCATTCAGCGACTTAGGAGTAGCTATAAATAAAGCTGTTTCTATCAATAATTGTTTTTCCATTAATCTCCTTTATATTTTCCTAATGTGTCATTAAAACTCATTCTAGCAGCATCTCCTTTATTAGTAATAGATTTATCAGTAAAATTAAAAACTCCAGGAAATCCTTTAACTAAACTAGCTTTAAAAGTAAAAGTAATATTATCACCATATCTACTTAAAATATCTTTTTTAATTTTATTAAAATCATCAACATTTCCAGCAGGACGACTTTCTCCACCACCTGTTTGGATATCAAATTTAGACATTCCAGCTATTTCTGATGCTTTTTCATATGTTAAATCATCTATTGAAACAGATGTTGATGCTTCTTCTAAAGATTCATTTAATATCCTACCAATTAATACTTTTAATTCATTTTCGGTTAGTTTATCTACTTTAACTTTTTTAGTGCCATTTGCTGTGTCTACAAAATTATCTTTTTTAACTTCAATAGGTAAATCAGTACGTTTTTTGTTACTTTGCTTCATTACTTCTTCATTATAACCAGCTAAATGCAAGTTAGTATAATATGCACTATTTGCTGCTAAATTTTTCTTTACAATTTTATCTGCTTTTACCTTATCTGTTCCTTTACTTAATTCATATCTCATCCCCAAATCATATTGTTGAGGATTGTATTCATTAATTTTTTCATCTTTAACTTCACTTATAATTCCCTTATTTTTAAGGATTTTAACTGTATCTTTATATGAATTAATATTAGTAATGAACTTAGGAAGAGCTAAACGTGTATTACGCAAAAATTGAGATTCGCTTAATTTACCTTCTACTACCAACTTGTATTGATCTGATATATTTTTCATTATTGTTTTAAAATTTTAATTTTCTTATATATTCCTGCTAGTTTTTTAGTTATAGCTTCTAATCCTTTAATTGAATTGGTTAATTGTGTTTCATTAGTTAAACCATGTTCTTGTTGGATCTTTAAAGTGAATTCGGTTAGTTGATCAACCTCATTTAAACGTTTATTAATACTTCTTATAGCATTTGATACTTTACGCTTAGGTGATACTTCAGAAACCGATTTATTAAAAGAACGATAAGAAGCTTCATTTATTGGTTCTTGGGATTCTTTTACTATTTTCATACCTAATTTTTCAGCATATTTAGTAGCTCTGTTTTTACCACCTTTGGAAAATGCAAATTTAGTCATATATGCTTCACCACCGGATGTCACATTTTCTTCTTCAATTATTTCAGCAATTGCTTGACGAATCAGTTCACGTAAATTACTCATTATGATATTCTTAGTTCATGTAATAATTCATAGTAATTCATTAAATTTAAAACATCATCATCATTAATAGATGATGATTTAGGTATCAAATTCAAAATTGAATTTACTTCTTGTATTTTAATTTGAGTTTTCTTATCAGTTATATTTTTTACTAATACCTCTAATTCTAATTTAACATTTTGAATTTGGGAATTAACATATTCTTTTAATGTCACTGTATTAGAAACATTATTGATGAATTCTTTCAATAATGATTTTTGTTCAGGCAATAAATTAGAGTACTTATTATTGAATTTATCAATCATAAGTTTATATATCAAAATACGAGTACCTTTATCTTGTTTAGAATACTCTTCTAATATTTTATCTTTAACTTGATTTTTATCTATTGGTTTTTGTGTTAAAAATTCCAATAAAGTAACTTTATTATCAATTATTACTTTAGGATGGATAAAATCAGATGAATTATGAGCTTCTAATAAATTAAATACAGCCGCATTTACTTTATAATTTTGAATTTTAGCTTTAAAGAAATTCTCTAAATTGTAATTATCTTTAATTTCTTTAATTAAATTATATTTTTCATTTCTTAGTATTGATTTGTTTAATCTTTCAGATAAACGTGAAATAGTTTCAATCAATGACTCAGCTTTTGTTTCAGATAATGAATTTATATTAATTAGAGTTTGGTATAATTTATGTTCTTTAGCTAATTCCGTTTTTGAGAAATATTTTTTTACTAATGAAACAGCATGTGAATCTTTATTAGATAAAATATCACTAGATATTTGGCGGATTAGAAGTTCAAATAAAATACCTGTATTTTTATATTTGGAATTCTTTAATTTAAGCATGTCTTATTATTATTCTGTTATAAATATTAATTAATTTATATATCTTTAATATTTGATTCATCTAAAACAGAAGGTTCAGCCATTGCATTTACCTTTTTAAATTTAATTTCATTCAACATAGATTTATTTTTTAACCATTCAATAGAAGCCGTATTATTTTCCAAAGTCCATGTAGCTCCAGTACCAGCTGATGATTTTAGAGGTTCGGTCATATCTTTAGAACCAATTGGATCTTTACCTAAAGCATGATCTTGAGTACCATAATTGGATACTTTTTCTTGAGGACGACCTAATTCTTTTTCATCATATCCTACAGGTACCTCACCTTGACCGTAACGTCCTTTACCATATAATGAAGCTAAATCATGTGGTGTACCAAATGATATTCCTGATTCTGTAGGATCGTTACCTTCACTTTCAATTTGAGTTATTCTAAATGAACGTTTTTTATCTTCAATAATTTGATTACGGTATTGTGCATATTCATCTTCTGAGAATTGGAATATATTATGATATATGTAATCAGATGGTAATAAATTATTAGATATAATATTATTAGACAATTCAACTTTCTCTTTTAATAGAGCAATTTTTTCTTGTTCATATATAATTGATGGAGTTGTTAATGATAATTCAAAATTTGTTAATTCAGCATTATCAAATCCCTGAGTATACAAATGAACTAAAGCTATCTTAGTTAATTCAGATACAATAATTCTTTGGATACGTTCTACGGTACGAGCAAATCGAATATCTTCAGCAGCAAGTGTAGCCTTACCTGTTAAGTCTTTCTCATACCCCATAAAAGCTTTAGGAACACGTAAAGCAGCAAATAATTTATCACGTAAATAAGTTACATCTTCTATTGCTGTATATTCTAAACCTTTTAATGTATCTATTTTAGTAGTACTATCATTTCCTCTAAGCGGAATAAAGAAATCTTCCGTTAGATTCATCATATTATATTTTAAATTGTATTCTCCAGTTGTTGGATCAACATATGGTACTTTTTTAATACGTTGCTTCATTTTCTCCATATATGAATCTACTTCATTTGGGGCAATATTTCCTATATTAGTATAAAAAATACGTTTTTCAGGAGCACGCATAATACGATGAATTAACATCGCATCTTCCATTAAATTTAATTGCTTGAATATTTTACGACCTGGTTCCAGATATGAACGACCGTAAGGCAAATATGATGGATCTGATATTAGTCTGAAATGAGCAATTTCATAATTCTCAAAATAATCATCACGATTTGTATTTGTAGCATAACCATAAGCTTGATTCATATTAATTTTGAATCGAACATAAGACGGATTAGCAGGGTTACTACCTTCCTCTCTTTGAACATCATATACTGAAAAAGGCATTACATTATAAACACCATATTTTTCAGCTATATCCAAATGTAAATAAAAATCACCATATTTACACATTGTTCTAATCCATGACCATAAATTAAATTCTATATTTAATACTTCATAGAATAAATTGTATAATACACGCTGTAATTTAGCGTTTGACGATTTAATATGTAATACTTCTCCTTGCTCGTTTTTCAACGTAGCTTCATCAGCTATAATATCTAAAGCAGATGCAATAATAGCATCTGTATCCATAGCTTCGTAATCAGTATATAATGAAGTACGAAGTGTTTGGTAATTCATTAAGGGCGTATAAGCTAACTTTGAATTACCGGCATGTATTCTATTAAACCTATCAATTAATGAATTGGTTTGAATATTACCATAGGTTTGTAAACGATCAACATCGATAGTTCTTAGTTGATCACCCCCTATATTTCTGATTATTACATCTGTTGAAAATAACCTTTTTAATCGTCCAAAAAGACTTGTATCTATACTCATATTATGATGTTCGGCATATATTATATATTATAAATATTAAATATAATTAAGAACCTATAATAACCAATCCAAATCATAGTTATTTCCGTGTGTATCTATCATTTTCCATGAATTAGAAGCTAAATCTTGTGAAAGTCCAACAGTATTAGGTTGAGAGATAGAAAATGAATTTAAGGTTGCTTTAGTAATATCCATACCATTCTGATGATATATAAGAGCTGTATCTCTAACATATAATCCAAAAGATAAAGCCATTGTTAAGTCATCATTATACCCATTTTGAGCTTGGGCTTTACCACCATCCCATATAAATGTTCTTAACTCTTCAATAATACGTTTTGATTGAAGAACAAATTGACGTTCACGTAATGCTGTTTCTAATTTAGAAATAAATAAAGGTCGAGTTCGGGTTGAATTAGTGATACCGGGAACTGTTTGATTATTATCCATTCTAGAAACAAAACTATCAATAGACATATCAGTTCCTTTTGGAGAATAATATAAGTTAGGGTATCCATTTTCAATAATTGTATTAATTACATCCCAACCAATATTTGCATTTTCTACTACAAGTAAAGCATTATTATATTCAGCGGCTGCTGTAATTAATAGACGAGCAAATTCACGAGTACCTATTTTAGATTTAAATTCAGCTACCTGTCTATATTCTTTAGTAGCTATAACATGGAATGTTGAATAATCACTTCCATCTCCACGAGCAACGTCAGCACAAACTACATAAGTTTCTGTTGGGTTAGCATATTCAAAAATCCAATAATCACCACCCATACCTCGTCGTTCAACAGGATCTATTACATATGTTTTTTCATAAAATTCAATAACATCATTAGTAATAACATTATTACCGGATGCTAAGAAGTCACACTCGTATTCTTGAGCGATTTCTTTAGGTCCCATATTTTGTTTTTCACGCTCAAACCAAACATCATCACGTTCTGGATGTACATTCCACGGTAATTTAATAGGGATGAAATCATTTTCTGAATTTAGAGATGAGACCCATGTTTTATGAAACCAATTACCAACACCATTAGGTGATGATAAAGCAATACATCCACCACCAGTTGAAATTGTAGGTTTAATACTAGTATATATTCTATCAATACCTTCAATAAAGGCAGCTTCATCTATTAACAATAAAGATACAGCATATGAACGACCAGCATCTCCAGCAGCTGATGAAGCTATAATTTGGGACCCATTAGTTAATTTTAATGATAATTTATTATCAGATGTGGGTTTATCTTTACCTTTCAACCAACTTGGTAATTGTTGATACATAAACTGTACTTTATCAACCATATTTACTGCTGTAGTTTGTTTGGTTGCAATACATAAAATTGTTTTATCTTTATGGAATATCATAGTCCATAATGAAAAACCAGCAGCTAGAGTAGATATACCTAATTGACGAGATTTATTAATAATACTATAATCATGTTTTAACCACAATTTTAATACTTTTTCTTGAAACGGATATAAATTAAAACTAACACGTCCTCTTGTTGGGTGTTGAACCATACAATATTTCTTCATGAAATGTATTGGATCTTGAGAACAACGAACGTATTCTTGTCTAATTATATTTTTTATATCTTGTTGTTGATCAGTCATATTATATATAATAGTTATATATAAATATATAGAAAAAGAAAAACCTACTATAAGTAGGTTATCTAATAAACAAACATTATTATGAAAAATCTTAATCTTCTTCCGTTTCCTCAGGATTATCTATAGTTACATCTTGATTTTGAGTAGAAAATGATGGAACTTTATATTTTGGTTTATTTTTACGTTTTGATGCTTCTCTTTCAATTTCGTCTTTATATTTCTTATAAGCTGATAAAGTAGCAGGATCTTGAGTGGCAATATACCCATCCATATACTGTTGAGCAATTTCTTTCCCCATTTCGGGATTATTAGCTATTGATTGTAATTTATCTAAATATTTTTGTTTTTCTTCAGGTTTTTCGGCTTTACGATAAGCCTCACGAGCACGTTTATAATCTAACATCTTAGTAGCTAAATCAGTTCGGGCAGTTGGTATTTCATAATCTGGATTAGATAAAGTTGATGGTGTATATTCTACATCTCTTCCAAATTTTTCTCCACGCTTTTCTGATGGGGTTACAACATTAGTTGCTTTTTCAAATGATGTTGAAACATCTTTTTGAGAAGCTTTAAATGGAAGATCATCATATCCAATTTTTTTCTTACCTATGGCTCCGATAACTAACGGGCGAATAAAAGATTGTTGAGATGCGTATTGGCGATCAGGATTTTGTTCGTTGTGTTTTTTTAAAATATCATTAGCTGTTAAAGCAGCATTAGCATCTTTTAATACTTTAACGATATCTACTAAACTTCTAAATTCAGATTTAGATAATTTACTTTGAGCATTTTGGAGGTCATTTTTGAAATCGGGCTTTAAGGCATAAAATACTTCAGAAGCACGAGCCATTTCTTTTAATTTTTCTCCACTTGCTGTTTCAATACCTTTAACATCAGCATTACCTTTAATAGCATTTAATTCTTTAGTATCTTTATATGAGATAGCTTCTCTACCTTTAGATGTAGTAACAAATGCAGTATTATCTTCACCTAACATTTCTTCACGAACTAATTTACTAATTAATTCTCTTAATTTATTTTTTACCATTTAGTTTTAAATTTATTTTATTATAAATATTCACCAATTTCATCTAGTATAACTTTTATTCGCTCTTCTGTACTACCCTTAAGCTCAATCAAACGTTTAGGTTTATGATGATGTAACAGTTCTTTAATAGTTAAATCAATTTTATTTCTATATTCTGAATCAGTAGTTCGAATACCATTATCTTCAATATCTATACCTTCAGGTGAAATATAAAAAACAACATCATATTCATCAGCTAAAAGCATAGCTGAATAAGTTAATAGAACTTTTTTATAATATTCTATTGAATCAGCATTATTAGTAAAGGCACAAACATCCCATATAGTTCTATCAGTAATCAAATTATCATGAAATAACTCACGAGCACGTTCAGCCATAAATATTAATTGACCTTTAATGCTAGAATCTATATTTAATGGAATACCAAGTTCACTTAAATATTTAGAACGTTCAACAAAACCTTCATAATTCTTAAATACATCTAATTCTAATAATGCTTTAACTAAAGTAGTTTTGCCAACTGAGACGGTACCACATAATCCTATTTTCATATTAATCCTAAGTTTTTTGCACGTTGATAACCAACTTCTTTACCATTTGATGGATTGATCCATTTTCTTTGACTTAAAGATAATTTAGAATAATTAATAATACTCGGAGTAGATACAATACTATTTTTAACATATATTGTTTCTACAGATATAGGTCCATTAGAAAATTTATCTAAATCATAAACCCATATATCTTTACCACCATCATGATTTTTATATTCACGAGTAAATTGACGTTTAGGTACTATATTATTTGGTAAATTTTCAATATTTTTTGGTCTTCCTCTCATAATATTAATGTTTGTTTATAATGTAAATATAATTAAGAAATAATAATAATAAAAGTTTACTTATATTTCCATTTATATCCATATGCTGATTGTTTTATATTTTTGCAGCATTTACGAATAGTGGATTGATCGTAATTCAATTCATTTTTAATATCTATAAACCCATTCCATTCTTTAATAAAATTTCCTTCCAGATCATATTGTAAAACTGATTTTTTAAGTTTGGAATAATCCATAGATAATATTCTATTTATTTCTCTTTTTTTCCAATCAGTATTATTTACCGCTTTTTCTTGTACTCCTGGTTTATTAGCAGCTAGTTTACAATTAATTTTTCTTTTTTCTTTTATTTCAGGTTTAGATAGATGAATTTTATGGGAAATACTTTGTTTTTGTTTTGTTTTTTCAGATTTTGGACCACCACCCATATCATATATTTCACAAAATAAAGATAATTCCCACCCATATTTATTTATGATCTGTTGTTTATAAAATATTTCTCTTTCATTTAAATATTTAACAGGACATTCTTCTAATATTTCATAAATATGAGATTCCCAACCGTATTTTATTAATGAATTATAAAGTTTAGGCCCAATACATGATTTATTTAATTTAATATATTGAGATTTTCTTTTCTCCATATTAATACTTTGACCAATATATATTTTACCTGAAGGAGATAATATTTTGTAAATTCCTATCATTTGTTTTTATAAATATTACCTACAGCATAAGCACCATGACATGCACTTACAGCTATACCTCTTGAACTTAATGAATCTCCAATAAAATGAATATTTGGATAATCTATTAAAGATAAATCATCATAATTTACTAATACTTCCTCTGAAAGGAATTTAACTTCTGGTATGTAGATTCCAAAATCATTACCAAAATTAAATACTTTATCTAAATCAGAAATAAAATTTACCATATATTCAAAATATCCTTCAAAAGCCTCAGATACTTTAATTAATTCTAACCATCCTATTTGAGTAATATTCATTTCTTTACCTTCAGCAGAAAATGATGGTTTACGAGTATTACCAGGAGAATAATATAATCCATTTTTACCATCTTGGCATTTATTTACTAATTGTTTTTGAAAATCAAAGGGATTATTTATTCCTTTAATTTCCATTATTATACCAAAATTAGTCATATTATTAATCATATTTTCTTGTTTAAAACTATGACCATTATAAGATTTCATCCCATATGTTTCTTCTTCAGCAACATAAGCCGCATTGTTATTGCTGCAAAAAGTTCTTAGTGATACTCTATCATTTGGTTTTTGGTATAATTTAAAATCATAAGATACATCAACAATAGATTGCATATATTTTTGTGGTAACTCCATACGAACACCTACTTGAACTGATTTAGGTTCTTTTTTGAGATTATATTTATTAATTAATCTTTGAGTTAAATTAATACCTGATTTACCTGTACCGTAAATAAGTTTATCAAATTTGATATAATTATGATCTATAATTATTTGTTGATTTCTAAAGTCAATATCATCTATTTCTGTTTTCCAAATAAATTTTATATTTTTTTCAACTAACCAATCATACCATTTTTTACCTAAATCATGTAACCAATTTGTTCCAATATGATATGTAGGAGCCATTCTTAAATTAAAGTAAGGTCTAATAAATTCTGGCTCATCAACGGGATTTGAGAACATTATTTTATCGGGTTCAGGATGAAATCTTAATATATAAGACCATGTTTCTTCTAATAATTGATCTGCTTTTTTCTCTCCTGTATATTTTGCTAAATGTCCTCCTATAGTATTATGTAAATAAACCCACTTACCATCAGAAAAAAGTCCAGCACCTGCAAATCCTTTCATCACTTCGTTTTTGGGACGATTATATGGATCCAAACCAGCATCAATAATAGTAATTAATTCACCAGGGTATCCATTATCTACTAATTTAGTAGCCGCGTTAATACCCGCTACTCCAGCACCTACGATTACAATTTTTTTATTCATAATAAATTTTTAATTTTATTTAAATATAATTAAGAAAGCTCCAATCTTAAGATTGGAGCCACAGATTCCACTTTTTAATATTAATTCGAACGGCTATGAATCGTTCTAAATGTTATTTTTTAATTTAATTAAGATATTTTCACAAATGCTGAACTAGTCCTCATTGATGATGATGAATATCGTATGATATCTGATATTACTTCAGTTTGGGTTAAAATTGATGATTTTTGAATTATACTACTTATTTTAAGAGCGGAATATTTTGATACTTTCCAATCTATATCTTTATTAGTTATTAGTGAAATAAATTCATTTCTAGGTATGTTTTCTACCATTTCTGAATATATATTGTAGAAATCATTAATTATTTTTTCGTCATTTATATCAAATAATAATTTTAATTCCTTCGTTATAATTAATTCAGGTAAATTATTCAAACGCAATATATCATTTAAGGCACCTGTTCCTATTTTTCCCTGTGATGCTGATTTCCCAAGTATCTCACCAGCAAAATTAGTAGCGAAATTAAAAGTTCTAAATGCTATAACCCCACCATCATATACTATCTTAGCATCTTTACTTTTATTAGATGATATTACTTCTTTAAATGTGTATTTACTTAGTTCCTCTTTAGAAACATTATAGTAAGATAATGAACCTCCATTCCCTAATTTTTTAAGAGAAACACCTATTAATTTTTCGTCTATTAATAGATTTAAAATTAACCCATTTAGTTCATTAATATTTGTAGGAAATGAAATATTTTTAATCTCAGGATTTACCAACCATATATCGGCTGGATTCCATTTATCGGATTGAAATGTTAATTTTGATTCTTTAGCTGCTGTTTTGAAAGCATTATATATTGATTGAACAAAATTAGAACCTCTATGAAATTCAAAGTTGATACCCTGATATCTAGAGTATAGAATATTAGCTGTAGTTACTAGGGATTCAACCCATGATTGGTTCTTAATGAATTGTTTAACTTCATCAGATGTAGATGTTATATCACAATAATTTAGAGCTTTATCTACATTATCATCAGTTAAATCATTACTTGTGATATTACCACCCAATATTTTAAAAGCAATAGCTGTAACAACACTCTGAGTAGATTCTTGTATATCTGTATTTTTTGATCCCCCACCAATTCCTGAACCACTTCCAAATTCTTCTGTTTTTTTAAATTTAGATAAGCTGTAAGAATTTCCGTTGATATCTGTAAATATTTTTTTGCTACCTCCTAAATCAGTATACTTTTTTGATTTTAGTATATCAATAGCGTCCTTTGAAGATTCAGGATTAATTATTATTGTACTATTATCGGTTAATTCAAATTCATCCCCATCTAGTATTTTTTGAAGAAATTTTTCACCCCGGTCGTTAAATTCAGAATTTGAATTATCTTTACCATAATATGGTTTTACTAATTGGGTTGGAGATAAGGATACCTCCAATAAATATCCATCAATGTTTAATTCTTCAACTATAATTTTACGAATTAAATCTCTATCATTACTGTTAGATAAATCAGGATACCCTTTAGGAAAACGATATGAGTAATTTTCTAAAAAACGAGTTATAATATTCATTTGTAATTTATGCGGGTTCAGGTGAAGTGTTTTCTTTTTCAGTTGGTGGAGCTACAGCTGATGCTTTATCCGGATTAATAGGGCCATTAATTAATAAATCTTGAATAGATTTAATAGCTCTTTCATTTTCTCCAACTGATGATAAACTATGATTAGTACCTATTATTCTAGCTATAAAATCATTAACATTCCATATTAAATAGAAAAAATTTTTATTCTTTAAAGTAATTTTAAATGTTGTAGGACGAGGAGCAACCCAATCAATATCATCAACAAACATAGTAAAATCATCAGACATCAAATCAGATAAAGTTTCTTGTAATTTAGGAAATTTCAATAGTATATCAGAATATTTCAAAGACATAGGAGTTGCATTATCCGGTTTATCAGAGGAAGATGCAATAGCACGAGCGGCAGATCTTATTTTGTCTGCTAATTCTGATTTAGTCATATTTGTGGAAAAGGTCTTTCTTTTTGAATCAGTTGAGCAAATGATCCATCTTTAGGATAATCAAGTCTTCCTAATCTATAATAATATTTAATATTCTCACCATCATAAGTATAATCATCATAAACACCCATTTCATCTTTTTTCTCTACATTATTTTCGGGTTTTTTTCCATGTTTTTTAAAAAATTTTTCTATTTGTTCTGGTTTAGCTAAAGTAAGCATCATCTTTGTATTTTCATTCAATTTTTTACTTTTTGATTCTAATACTTTCTCTTTACCTTCTTTATCGTCTTTTTTCTCTACCTTTTTCATAGCAGTCTTTTCACTTGATTTTTTTTCTTCAAGTTGCATTTTAGCATCCTCATATTCTTGAATAGATTTAGCCATTTCTTCTTTTACTTTACTATATAATTTTTCTCCAATATAGTGTTCTAGATTAACTTTTTCTAGTACTTCAGCAATTTTACTTGCTTTTTTTAATTCTTCATCAAGACGAGTAATTTTAGCTTCATTAGCTGCTATATCTCCGGCTTCATCAATTGATTGAATACGATGTGATGCTGCTTCAGCAATCATTTTCTTAATTAAATCACGTAGTTTTGTATTTTTATTCATTATTTTTTTATTTTAATTTTCCAATTAATATTTACACCAACATACATATTTGAATTAGGATCAATATATAAATTTAATCCATAAATGTTATCTTTTTTAGTCTTTAATAATAAATTAGGACCAACTAATATAGATGAACTACTAAATATACCACCAATACCAACATATACTTGATTACGAGGTAATTCTTTTACTATTTTTACATCATATACAATACGTTCTCTAATATTAGTATCCCATTTACGTCCTATTATTTTATTATATTGTATAGTATCAGTAATATAAATAGTTCCTAAACTATCATCTAAAACTAATTTATCTTTATATACATTTTTAGTTAGATATTCTTGAACCACTTTTATAGTATCACCTTTAATATAAACTGGTATTTTTATTTTTTTTTCAACTATGACTTCATGATATATATC